>Ga0209347_1001030_pt1 | contig 53111 bp, 44 predicted proteins | sample AutmiccommuBRH23_FD_187382 | JGI IMG/M metagenome (GOLD analysis project Ga0209347, IMG submission 187382) | Deep subsurface microbial communities from Mt. Terri, Switzerland - Autotrophic microbial communities BRH/23 (SPAdes) (version 2) | ecosystem: Environmental > Aquatic > Deep subsurface >... | reverse complement strand
CGGCACCTGGGCGGTAGACATATACGTTGAAGCTGCCCGAGGCAACGGCTTGGGGGATGGTCCAGGTGACCGGTATGACGCTCCCCCAGGCGAAGCTGCCCCCGGTGTTGGGGCTGGTGATGGTGGGTTGAGGCGGCAGGGTGCTGACCGTGAACCCCGCCGACGCCACCCCGCTCGGCCGGTAGCCCGTGGCCTCCGCCAGTGCCTTCACCGTCGCCGACGCGGTGAGGCTCAAGGGGCCGCCATAGACCGGCGAGCCCACCGTCGGGTCGGAACCGTCCACCGTGTAGTGGATCACGGCCCCCGGGGTCGTCGACGCCAGGGTCACCTCCACCGAGCTCTCGAAACTGCCGCCGTTCGGAGTGATGGTGGGGGTCGCGGCCTGGGGCAAGACGCGGGGGCTTGCCACCGGCCCTAGCCCCGTAGGCACATAGTCATTGCTCGTGGTGAGTACCAGCTTGTCCACCTTGAAGCCGTCCTCGCGCATGAAGACGTTCACCGTGTAGATGCCCGGGCTGGGGATCTGGATGGTGGCCACCGGGCCGTCCAGGGTGGCCCGCGACCAGCCCCAGGTGCCGGAGAAGCCTTGGATGTGATCGGAGGCGGGCTGTACCACGCCGTTCAGGCCCACGTGCACGGTGCGATCGTTGACGGTGTCCCCGAGACCTCGGATCCACACGTAGTGGGTGCCCGACGTCTGGAAGCGCACCTGGTAGTCCAGGCGGGGGCTATAGGTCTCGATCGGAGAGTAGCGCACCAGATCGCCCGAGTTGGGCCTCGCCATCAGGGCGCCGACACCGCTGTAACCCGGGGTGGGGTCACCGGTCCAGGAGTGTATGCCCGCAGCCCAGCTCGGGTTGCCGGCCGCCACCGTCGCGTCGTAGAACTCGGCCTCCACCGCCACCAGGCCGTCGGGGCCGGTGTCTTGCAGGGCCGGGAGGCCGTTCGGGGCGCCCTGCAGCACGTCGATAGCCAGGGTGGCTTCCGTGGGCGGGTCGACCCCGTCGCTTGCGCTCACGGTCACCAGATCGCCCACGCCGTCGGTGGACGGCGCCTGGTAGGTGACCCGCTCTCCGCTCCCGACGATCGTGCCGTGCACCGCCTCCCAGGTGTAGGTGAGGCTGCTCCCGTCCGGGTCGACGGCCGTGGCGGTCAGGGCCAGCTCTCCGTCCGCGGAGGTGTAGTAGCGGCCGGTGTCGACCAGGGGCCCGCTCACGAAGACGGGCGAACGGGTGTCCGCCGCGCCGACCGGGTCGCCGTATACCTCCACCTCCGCGAAGCCGCCTCCGCCGCCTCCCACCGTATCGGTGAAGCCGGTGATGGTGATGGTGAGGGAGCTCGCGTCCACCGGCGTAGGCAGCACCACCTCGAGCGGGGTGAGAGCGTCATCGGGCAGGGGGCCCACCGAGAGCACGGTGCCGTCCCCGAAGGACAGCTGCGCGCCGGTCGTCCGCTTTCCGAGCAGGGGCCGGTCGAAGAGTCGCACGGACGTGATGTGGTAGGTGCGGGGCCAGGTGAGGGTGACCGACTCCCCCACGCCCGCACCGTTGCCCGCTACCCACTCGGCCTGCGTGCCGGCGGGGGCGCCGTCCACCACGCCGTCCACCACGTTGCGCGGAAGCTGGAAGGCGGCTTCGTTGGCGCTCGAGGCGGTGACCGTGGCGGCCAGGGCGATGTTGCGCGACCAGGGGTGCTTCCAGAACACCTCGTCGCTCTTGCCGAAGGCGTAGTTGAAGCTGACCCGCTGCGACACGTGGGCGTCGATCATGCGGAACTTCAGGTTCGCGGCCGTGCCGGTGGTCTGCATGTCGCTCGGCACGGGGATGCTCACGCGCGCGGCCCAGGGGAGCGCCGTGGCGGGCAGGTCGGGCGGCGGGGTGAGGGCGACCGTGGGTGTGAAGCGCAGGATCTGATCGGCGTAGGTGGTGGGCGAGCCGGTCTCGGTGGGCTCCGGCCACACGGTGTTCTTCCAGAAGTTCGCCGGAAGACCCGAGGAGAAGTCGGTGGGCGCCCACAGATCCGTGTAGGGGTAGTACGTGGGGTTGTGGATCACGGCCGCGTAGACATCCGGACGGATGGAGTGGTCCTCCGCCTCCACGGCTGCGAGGGCGTCTACCAGGTAGCGGTAGGTGAGACGGTGGTCGGAGTGCTCGTCGATGGATGCGTGGGTGTAGATCTTGGTGGGCCGGTAGCGCCGCAGCACTTCCTCCACATCGGCGAGGATCTGGTCGCTCCGGTAGTCGCCCCGCTCCCCGGTCCAGTAGGAGTGGAAGTCCCGGCCGCCGAGTCCCCGGTTCCCGTAGGTGGTGGAGCGTCCGGTGATCGGAGAGACATACACCGCGCCCGCCGGGTCCAGATAGTTGTTGTAGATGGTGCGGAGCCCGCCGCCCGCCACGGTGCCCGGATACCCCAGGAAGATGACGTCGCGCTCCGGGATGCCGAGGACGGCGAGGGCGTTCAGGCTCTCGGCTTGGCGCACGAGCCCGCTCTCCACGCCCTTGTGGTCGCCGTTCGTGACGACGACCACCTTGACGGGGGCGCCGGCGGCGATCGCCCTCTCGAGGATGCCCGCCGCGGTGAGGGCTTCGTCATCGGGATGGGCGACGAAGACGAGCACGGAGTCGGCCGCGGTAGGGTAGGCCGGAGCGAAGACGGCCGCGATGCTGTGGTCGGCCGCCACCTGGGTGAACTGATAGATGGCTGCCGTCCCCACCGAGACGCCGTCCACCAGCACGTCCTCGAGGTAGCACCCGGGGTCGGGCGTCATACTGAACTCGACGGTGGACCCGGCCTCGACCACCTGGGGAGTCGCCGGTGAGATCGACCCGTACGATCCGGCCGAGGGAGTGACGGTGTGGGTGATAACGGGGGGGACGGACGCGGTGAGCGTGTAGGCCCCCAGACTGGCGTAGTCGGTGTAGCCGCTCGCGGGCGGCGTGGGCTTGCCCGTACCCCGTACGGTGACGTAGTAGGTGCCGGTGGACACCGAGGCGCTGGCGCTCGCGCCGAGGAGGTCGGCGGGGTTGCCCGCGGCCAGCAGGGAGCCCGCTTGGTCACGGAGTTCGAGTGCGATGTCGAGGTTGGACCCCAGGGGGGCGACCGTCGCCGAGACCGTCAACGTGCCGGGCCCCGAGATCACCGAGAAGACGTCGGCGTCGCCCGTGCTCCCGATCAGCCCGGTGGTCTGCGGCGTCGGCCCGGCGGGGAAAGGCGTGGCGGAGCCCGCGTCGTCGCCCACGTCGTCCGGTCGGTTCGCGATCCCGAACAGGAGCATCCGGGCCAGATCGTCCTCATTGTTGTCGGCCCCGGTGTACTCGCCTTTGCTCCATTGGGTCAGTTCCCGGTAGTAGCCGGCGCCCATGATGGGAGCCCAGCCCGTCTCCCCCGACCCGTGCCCTTCGTAGTAGCCGGTGATGTCGGTGACGCCGTCGTGGTAGAGGCCCAGGGTGTGCCCGGCCTCGTGGGTGGCGGCCTCGCCGATGGGCTTCTCGCTGTTCAGAAGGTTCTCGGGGAACACCAGGGCCGGCTGGTAGAAGTCGCCGCCCACCAGGTCGAAGACGCCCACATAGGCGATGCCCCCCGCGTTCCGTGCGATCGAGGCGGCGATGGGGCTCACGAGCACGCGCATGCCGTACACTTGATCCTGGCTGCTGTCGCGGGTGAGAGCGGCTTCCCCCGGGTACTCCGTGGTCACGTCCACGTCGAACGGAGCGTAGTCCTCGGCCACCCGTTGCCACACCTGCTGGATGGCGGTGCGCTCCGCGTCGTTGAAGGTGGAGGCGTCCCCGTCGAGGGTCCACGCGGGGCCGCTCACCGGCTGGTTGTGGGTGAAATCCCGGTTCCAGGCGGTGCCCGTGAGGTAGTGACCGTCGAAATCCAGGTAGATCGTGCGGTCGGCCCCCGGGCGGCTGTGGAGCAGGAAGGTCTCAGAGAGGGGCGCGGCGGCCTCCGATGCTGAAGGAGCCGCGAATGCGGCCGGCGGGGACGTGGAGGCGTCCAGGCCCGTCTCCACGTAGAACAGCCGCGAGTCGCCATCGATGTACAGGCTGAGGTCGTTGAGCAGCCGAGTGCGTAGGACTTCGGGTGTGAGTCGATGGGCGGCGGCCACGGCCGGCAGGCGATCGCCGATGAAAGCGACGGCGGCCTCGCCGTTCCGGGGGGTCGGGACCACGGGAGCGGCCCCGGGGCGGGGCTCCGCAGCCGGCGCCGCCGTGGTGGCGAGCAGGAAGGCAACGGCTATCAGCACCGCCGACTTGGCGATGCGCTGTCCGACGAACATCTAAGAGCTCCTTGCCCGGGTTTCCGTGGAGGTCCCTCCTCAGTATCTATCTTTCTTTTCGACTCGAGATGCTATCAACGTTAGAGGTTCTGGACAGAACGTCAAGAGTGTTTTGCGGGCGGGGGAGAGGGCGCGTCGGCAGGTGGATCGGCAGACAGGGTAGTGAACTCGGCGCTGGGGGCGGTCGTGAGGGACATCCCAGACAACTCGATCGCCGTGGGTGTTCCAGCAAGAGTCGCCAGGAAGCATGACCCGGGCGAGGGATAGTCGAATGCCGTCGCTGCCTGCTCCGACGCCTCTCCCACCTCCAACCTTCGTCCTGTAGCGGTAGTGGGATTCGACCCCTAAAATCTCTGGAACAGATTCGGAGACCAAGTCCGGGCGGAGGTCGACTCATGATAACCTATACGTGTACTACACGTGTAGAGGACGGCGCTATGAGACGGAAGCTCACCATAACCATTGACGAAGAGGTATACGAGGGATTACGCAGGGTAGTGGGGCCGCGGCGCATCAGCGGTTTTCTGGAGGCGTTGGCACGACCGCACGTGGTCCTTGCGGACCTGGACGCAGGCTACGCCGCTATGGCCGCCGATGAGGCTCGGGAGACAGACGCCCTCGAGTGGGCCGAAGCTACTGTCCACGATGTCGCGGACTCTGGGAGAGAGGGTCGTGAAGAGGGGTGAAGTGTGGTGGGTCGCGTTCGGACCTTCTCAGGGCGGGGAGGTATGCAAGGAACGCCCGGCTCTCATCATCAGCAACGACGCTTCCATCCGGCACTTGAATCGAGTGCAGGTGGTGCCCTTCACACGCAATGTTGAGCGGGTCTATCCGAGCGAAGCGCTGGTCACGTTGAAGGGGAAGCCGGCCAAGGCCATGGCCGATCAGCTGACGACCGTTGCCAAGAGCCGACTCGTCGATCGGGCCGGCCGTCTGTCGCCATCCGAGCTCCAGCGCGTAGAGCGGGCCGTCGCAGTGCAGTTGGGGTTGGGGGAGTTCGTTTCCGCACGCACGTGAACTCTTTGCTCTGAACGGCACCTATGAGTCGAGAGTACGGCCGGTATGGAGCCCCATTCCAACACGAAATGGCCGCGGTAGCGCGGCGTGGAGAAGCCTTGCGGTACGCGTTCACAGGGTCGGCGCTGCATCGCGCCGGGCGCCTGTGGCGCCGCCCTTTGCCCGGGTCCTCAGCGAGGCGTGCTGATGCATAAGGACTCGGAATTCGACGCCCTGGCCGGACTGGTGTCGATGGAGGCACTGCCCTACAAGTAGGCGAACCCCAGGAGCCAGACTCCATCCGATGAACGGTGCGCCCTGTCAATCAGCCACGCGCCAACGGAGGGGAGCCATGGGCTGGCGACTGTCACATCATGCACGGGTCGAGCTTCAGCTCAGGGTGTACCAGTCGAGGGTGCTGACATCGGACGGGCGGGCATCCCTGCTGAGGGTCGTCGTGGATGATACTATCGAGCCGATAGTGCTGGTCACCGCGTACATCACCAGCAAGATGGACAAGTACTGGAGACATGATGAAGATCTCCTATGATCCTGAGGTCGATGTTCTACGCGTCCTCTTCAATACCCATCCCATCGAGGAGAGCGACGAAGACAGACCGGGAGTCATCCTTGACTACGATTCTGAAGGCAATGTCGTGGGCATCGAGGTGCTGCACGCGTCAGAGAGGGTCGATAACCCGTTCGAGTACGCTGTGAGAACCTGACACTGCCACTCGCGCCCACTCGCCTCTCGGCGATTCCCATGGGCCGGCGTCGCCTTTCGGCCTGGCCGCTCGCTATACTTGATTCATGGGGCCTGTGAACGGCCTCGGTGGCCGCGGCGCTAGAAGGGAGTGCCTGATTCCATGAAGGCGGTGATTCTCGCGGGGGGCTTCGGCACCCGTCTCTCGGAGGAGAGCAACCTCAGGCCCAAGCCCATGGTGGAGATCGGCGGAAAGCCGATCTTGTGGCACATCATGAAGCTCTATTCCGCCCACGGAGTGAACGACTTCGTCGTCTGTTGCGGCTACAAGGGCTACATGATCAAGGAGTACTTCGCCAACTACTTCCTTCATATGTCCGACGTGACCTTCGACATGAGTCGGAACGAGATGCAGGTACACGAGCGGCACGCCGAGCCGTGGCGGGTGACACTGGTGGACACGGGCGAGGACACGCTCACCGGTGGTCGCCTGAAGCGAGTTGCCGCCTACATCAAGGACGAGGATGCCTTCTGCCTTACGTATGGCGACGGCTTGGCCGACGTGGACATCACCCGGGAGATCGCCTTCCACCGCGAACACGGCAAGTGGGGCACGATCACGGCCGTCCAGCCGCCCGGTCGCTACGGTGCCCTCTACATGGAGGGGAGCCGGGTTGCAGGATTCACGGAGAAGCCGCGAGGCGATGGGGGTCTCATCAACGGCGGGTTCTTCGTACTCGCGCCGAGTATCCTCGATCTGATTGACGGCGATCGCTCGAGCTGGGAAGGTGAGCCCCTCGTTGAGCTGGCCTCACGGGGCGAGCTCATGGCCTTCGAACATCGCGGTTTCTGGCAGCCGATGGACACGCTCCGTGACAAGAACCTGCTGGAAGAACTGTGGCAGACGGGCCAGGCTCCCTGGAAGATCTGGTGACGCGGTATCCGGAAGCTGCGGCCCGCCGCGCGGCTTGGCAGGGACGGCCGGTGTTCCTGACGGGTCATACCGGGTTCAAGGGCTCATGGTTGGCTTTGTGGTTACGCCAACTGGGGGCGGAGGTACACGGCTACGCCCTCGATCCGCCGACAAAGCCGAGTTTGTTCGAAGAAGCGGGGGTGGATTCGGCCCTGGCCTCCGATATCCGCGCCGACGTGCGGTCGTTCGAGCGTTTGACCGCGGCTCTTCAGGCGGCCCAACCGGTGGTGGTGTTCCACCTGGCTGCCCAGCCGCTCGTGCTGGAGGGATATCGGGACCCCTTGGGCACCTTGGCCGTCAACGTGATGGGAACGGCTCACCTGCTCGAGGCCCTGCGTTGTGTGGATTCGGTGCGGGCAGTGGTGGTCGTGACCACCGACAAGGTCTACGAGCACCGGCCCGACGCGCGCCCCTTTCGGGAGGGTGATGCCCTCGGAGGCCGTGATCCCTACGGCGCGAGCAAGGCGGCCGCCGAGTTGGTGGTGGGGGCGTATCGGGGGAGCTTCTTCGGTGGTGAGACGGGGCATCCCGCTTGCGTGGCCACTGCGAGGGCCGGCAACGTGATCGGTGGCGGTGACTGGGCCGCCGACCGCCTGGTGCCCGACTGCCTCCGCGCGTTCGCGGGGGGAGAGGCCGTTCGTCTGCGCTTCCCGGATGCGGTGCGGCCATGGCAGCACGTGCTCGAGCCCCTGGCCGGATATCTGACGCTCGCCGAGCGACTCCTGGGCGGCGATGCCGAACGGTTCGCGGGTGCCTGGAACTTCGGGCCCGCGCCGGCGGATGAGGCGACGGTGGGTGAGGTGGCGGATATGACGGCCCGCTTGTGGGGGGACGATGCCCGTGTGGAGCACGAGTTCGCTACTCCGCGTCCACCCGAGGTGGCCCTGCTCAGGCTGGATGCCTCCCGAGCGGCGGCGGAGCTCGGATGGCAGCCGCGCTGGGGGCTGGAGCAGGCCTTGGAGCACACCGTCGTCTGGCAGAGGGCCTGGCTCCGGGGGGAGGACATGTTCGCGTTGTGTCTGGATCAGATTGCCGCCTATGGTGAGCACATCTGAGTTGACGGCTCATTTCGACATCCTGGGCACGCCCATCGAGGGACTCTCGGTGGTGGTGCGCAAGCCTCTGGCGGACGACCGGGGCTACCTGGAGCGCCTCTACTGCCACAAGGAACTCGAGGGGGTGATCCCGGGCGGTCGGGTCGCGCAGATCAATCGTACCTGGACGGCGCGCCGCGGAACGGTGCGCGGTCTCCACTACCAGTGTCCGCCGCATGCCGAGATCAAGCTCGTGAGCTGTCTGCGGGGCGAGGTGTTCGACGTGGCGGTGGATCTACGCGTGGATTCGCCTACCTTCCTACGTTGGCACGCAGAGGTCTTGAGCGCGGATAACCACCGCGCCATGGCGATCCCCGCGGGGTTCGCCCACGGATTGCAGGCCCTCTGCGACGAGTGCGAGATGCTCTACCTGCACACTGCTGCCTACGAGCCGACCGCGGAGGCGGGCCTGCACGTGCTGGACCCTCGGCTGGCCATCTCCTGGCCGCTCCCGGTGGAGGGTCTCTCGCCGCGTGACGCCGCGCATGCGCCGATCGGCACCGGCTTCGCGGGGGTGCGGGTGGCCGTACCTGATGGCGAGACTCCCACCGAGTCCTCGGGGAGGCTTCCGTGAAGTGTCGGCACTGCGGCACACCGCTCGAGATCACGCTCATCGACCTGGGGAGCGCTCCTCCGTCGAACGCGTACCTGACGGCTGAGGCGTTGAAGGAGCCGGAGACCTGGCTGCCCCTGCGCGTCCTTGTGTGTGGGGGGTGCTGGCTCGTGCAGACGGAGGACTTCGCCAGGCCCGAGGAGCTCTTCCGACCCGAGTATCCGTACCTGAGCGGCGTCTCGAGCAGCTGGCTCGCTCACTGCGAACAGTACGTGGAGGAGGTGGTAGAGCGCTTCGGTCTGGGAATTGCCAGCCGCGTGGTGGAGGTTGCCGCGAACGACGGGACGCTTCTGCAGTACTTTCAGGCCCGGGGCATCCCGAACGTGGGGATAGAGCCCACCGCCCGTGCGGCCGCTGTGGCGCGCGACCGGGGCCTCGCCGTGGTGGAGGAGTTCTTCGACGAGCGGCTGGCCCGCGAGCTTGTCGCCAACGGAGGTTCCGCCCATCTCGTGATAGCCAACAATGTCCTGGCGCACGTGCCCGACATCAACGGGTTCACGGCCGCCTTCGCCGCGCTCCTTGCGGCCGACGGTGTCGCCACCTTCGAGTTCCCGCACCTCGTCGAACTGGTGGGGAGCACGCAGTTCGACACCATCTACCACGAGCACTACTCGTATCTCTCCCTCACCGCGGTGAAGCATATCTTCGAGAACGCCGGTCTGGCGGTGTTCGACCTGCAGCGACTGGACACGCACGGTGGCAGTCTGCGCGTGTTTGCGCAGCGGGAGGACACGGGGCGGCGCCCGCGGGCGGGGCGCGTGGGCGAGGCTCTACGGAGGGAACAAGAGGCGGGCATCACCACGCCCGAGTACTATGCAGGCTTTCAGACTCGGGCCGAGAGGGTGAAGGACGACTTCCTCGGCTTCCTCCTCCGAGCAAAAGCGGAGGGCCGGACGGTCGCGGCGTACGGCGCCGCAGCCAAAGGCAACACCCTGCTGAACTACGCCGGCGTGCGCGGCGATCTGATCCCCCTGGTGGTCGACCGCAACCCGCTCAAACAGGGCACCTTCCTCCCGGGAAGCCGGATCCCGGTCGTTCCCGAGGACCGGCTGCGGGTGGTGCGGCCTGCCTATGTTGTGATTCTGCCGTGGAACCTGAAGGGCGAGATCGCTCGACAACTGGAGTACGTGAGAGAGTGGGATGGCCGTTTCGTGACCGCGGTGCCCGAGTTGGAGGTGACGTGAGGCCCCGCATCCACTACACGAAGCCCTCGATCACCGAGTTGGAGGTCCGCTACGCCGCCGATGCCGCCGCCACCGGCTGGGGTGAGAGATGCTATGAGTACATCACTCGCTTCGAAACGGCCTTCAAGGCCCATCTGGGCGTCGAGCACGCCATCGCGACTTCGAGTTGTACCGGGGCACTCCACATGGGCATGGCCGCACTGGGGATCGGCCCAGGGGATGAGGTGATCATGGCGGACAGCAACTGGATCGCCACGGCTGCGCCGGTGGTACACCTGGGTGCGAAACCGATCTTCGTCGATGTCCTTTCTGATTCATGGTGTCTTGACCCAGACCTGGTCGAACAAGCGATCACGCCCCGCACCAAAGCTATTGTCGCCGTCCACCTCTATGGGAATCTCTGTGAGATGGAGCGGCTGCTGGCCGTTGGCAAAGAACACAGCATCCCTGTGATCGAAGACGCCGCCGAGGCTATGGGCTCGGTCTATCACGGCAGGCCTGCCGGTTCCATGGGCACGTTCGGTGTCTTCTCGTTCCACGGCAGCAAGACCATCACCACCGGTGAGGGCGGCATGTTCGTCACGCATGACCCGGAGTTGTTCGAGCGCGTTCTGACGCTGAGCAACCACGGACGGGCACGAGCCCAGGTCAGGCAGTTTTGGCCGGAGGTGGTGGGTTTCAAGTACAAGATGTCGAATATTCAGGCAGCGATGGGATGCGCCCAGATGGGACGCATCGAGTCGCTCGTAGAACGCAAACGTGACATCTTCCATCGATACGAGGCAGACCTGCTCAGTCTGCCCGGGGTGGCCATGAACCCGGAAAGCGCTGGCACGCGTAACGGGTATTGGATGCCGACGATCGTCTTCCCTGGCGAATCGAACGTGGTGCGCTCTCGGCTGTTGCGAGCCTTCCAGGCAGACAACATCGACGGCCGTGTCTTCTTTTGGCCGCTTTCGAGTCTGCCGATGTTCCCGTCGCGACCGGAGAATTCGGTCGCCCACAGCCTGGCTGATCGCGCTCTGAATCTTCCGAGCTATCATGACTTGACGCCCGCTGAGCAGGAGAGAGTGGTCGCACATGTGCGCACGGCCGCCGCCGCCGGCGAGCAGGCCAGCAATGGAGGAGCCGGATGAAGATCTACCCGCTGGGAGCAACTAACCCAGAAACGATCCGCATGGTGTGGGCGCTCCAGAGGAGTTCACCAGGGCTCGAGTTCCCCGGTCTGCTCGATAACGACCCAGCCAAGCATGGCACCGACTTCTTCGGCTTGCCTGTGCTCGGCGGCTGTGAGTTGGTTGCGCAGCTCGCTGGTCCTGACGTCGGTTTTGTTAGCCTGGTTACCGGGAGCACCCGCGACCGCTACGAAAGTGCACGCGCCATCACCGCCGCCGGTGGTTCCCTGGTCAACTTCATCCACCCCTCTGTGGACCTTACGCTGACCCACTGGGGCGTCGGTAACTACATCCAGGAGGCCGTGGTCGTTCAAGCGGAAACCCATATCGGTGACAACAGCAGTATCCACATGGGCGCCCTGATCGGCCATGAAACTATGATCGGCAACTCGGTGTTCATCGCTCATGCGGTCAGTGTCTCGGGTTGCTGCCGTATCGGCGACGGCGCCTTCGTTGGCACCAATGCGACAATCCTGCCGCGAATCAAGATCGGTATGTGGGCGACCATCGGTGCCGGCAGCGTAGTGATTGGAGATGTGCCGGATCATGCGGTGGTCGTGGGCAACCCGGCCGCGGTGATCCGATTCGATGAAGCGATCTATTCCGACGGGAGCGTTCGCTGATGCCGAGCACCGATCCCCATGCCGAGTTCCTTCACGAGAACGTAGCCAGCATCGAGCGCCTCGGCCGATCACCGCAAGTACGGAGCCTCACTCAGGACTGGATCAACCTTGCGGCCGAGCATCGCTACACGTACCTGTTCTCTGCCCTCGGACGGCCGATTATCCAGTTCCCCCAGGATATGGTGGCGGTGCATGAGCTGATCTGGGCCACCCGGCCCGATCTCGTGATCGAGACCGGCATAGCCCACGGCGGTTCGTTGATGCACAGCGCGTCTATGCTGGCGCTGTTGGACTTGTGCGACGCCATCGAGGCAGGCCAGATGTTCGACCCCCGAGAGACGCAGCGGAAGGTGCTGGGAATCGACATCGACATCCGGGCCCACAACCGAGCGGCCATCGAGGTTCATCCCATGGCTTCGCGCATCGAGATGGTCGAGGGTTCGAGCATCGATCCGGGGACCATCGAGCGGGTACACGAGCTTGCGGAGGGCTACTCGCGGGTCATGGTCCTGCTGGACAGCAACCACACTCACGACCACGTCCTCGCGGAGCTCCGAGCCTATGCGCCGCTGACCAGCAAAGACTGCTACTGCGTAGTGTTCGACACCATCATCGAAGATATGCCCGAGGACATGTTCTCCGATCGCCCCTGGGGGCGGGGGAACAATCCCAAGACAGCGGTTCGGGAGTATCTCCCGACTCACCCGGAGTTCGAGATCGACACGAGCATCCAACACAGGCTGCTGATCACCGTGGCGCCTGATGGGTACCTGAAGAGAGTGGGCTGACCGGCCTCGCGCTACCCGCGGCCCCGGTGCCGGCGGAGGCGACAGGTGCGCGGGCATGGAGAGGGTGCCCTGGTCACCGAGCGAGTCTCAAGCGGGAGATCGCCCCCGCCCGGGCGTGCCGGGTCACGCGCCATTTGTGACCGATGAGCAGACGCTGGTGCATGACCTGGATGGCTATGACGACGTAGCCGGCGTTGAGGATCACAGCGACGGTGCAGTTCGTGCTTCGGTGGAATCACCAGAGCATTGCGCGTGCGGATGGCCGCACGGGCGAGCCTCCGGATCTGCAAGCTATTCCACGCTCATCCGTGTTGACCCGAGACGGCGAGCGGCACGGATATCCCTACGAACACTGCCCAAAGATGATTTGACCCGGGCCGAGAGGCCAAGCAGGTCCATGTCACTAAGAACAAAGAGCGTATGGCATAACAGCGATGCATCATAGATATTCCTCACTGCGAACTGTGAGCAATCTAGGTGTAGGCGGCCTTGATGAAGGTCTCCTGAGAAACGATTCGCCAGATTGCGAATAGCCCTCGCGATCTTCAGCGGGGTTGGCCTTCTTTGGCCGCCCGGTCCTCGGTGCGGATGTGCCGCGATGGCCTGCACCGCGGCCTCGTAGACATCGTGACGTGCGCCGATCTGCAATGCGGCGTCCTTCACTTCGGTGTAGATCTCCTCGGACATTCCGGCAGCTTCCAGCATCATGCGAGAAACCAGCGCGCTGAAGGCGAATGTGAAGTCGCCGAGCCATGGAAGATGGGCTCGTGTCTGGAGGAAGGCCTCGATGGTAACCGCCGGCATGCTCCGGCACAGAACCAAGTCAGAATGAAAAGGGATGTTATCCTCGGCGAGGAACTTCTTGCCCGCATTCCCTGAAGCGCCCTCGAGGTTGTTCGCTCCGATGCTGTTGTGCGAGGAACCAGCGATGGTGAATGGTCTTCTCGAATCAAGAAAGCAATCAACGGCTCCGGCAACGGCGAATCCAGCATACACATCGGGTGAACTCGACCAGAAAAACCTGGTGGATTCTCGCATGATTCTGCTGATCACCTCATAGTGCACGGCGGCGAACAGATACATGACCGGCAGAGATGCATACCCCGACTGGAAGCGGAGGACCTCCTCGATGGCCGTGTGAGAATCCCGCAAGACGCTGCCTGAACTCAAGGAAGAGATGTGGAGTCTGTTCGCTTCGCTATGCTCGATGGTAGGCCAGAAGTACCGTGGCGCGTCCCACCGCAGGACTGACGCGCTTGTGGCGGCGAGCATGGCGTTCATATCTCGGATTCCAGCGGGCAGGAGCCCATCGTCGTCGCCTATGTATATGACGTATCCATCGGGACGAATGTGCGACATTGCAAACTCGAAGTTATCCGTCATACTTAGACGCTTGCCGGTATTTACATACCTAATTCGTGAATCTGCTTCTTTGTAGGAAGAAACAACTTCGTAGGTTCTGTCTTGACTGAAGTTATCGCTGACTAAGATATCAAGATCATCGTAATCTTGAATAACGCATGTATGGAGTGCGTGTTCCAGCGTGTCACACCGTTCGCGTGTGGGAATCACGACAGTGAAATGAGAGTGCTCCGTAATTGCCGGCATAGGGCGTGCCCCCCGTGGGCATCAAGGGGCCATCCCCTGGAAGATCCCGCGATGATCTGTCTCTCGATGCCACGATCGTAGCAGACTTGATAGACGATTGCCCGGGTGACGCTTAGGCGCTGGGTGAGTCATCCAGGGGAGCAGCAAGGCCATTTTTCCCTGTGCCTTTCCATGATTGGACTACGCAGGGATCCGGACGAGGGGGAGCGAGTGAGCGAGAATTGCAGCCGCGCTCAACTTGGGTATGGGGAAAGGCACCCGGGGCGTTCGGCGTGCGAACACGGAGAGAGGTCAGCGGCTACGGAGCGCCTTTCCCGCGGGCGAAAACATCTGCCAGGGCACGTCGGGTCACCGTGGTGACGGCTGCACTGCCAGCCAAGGCGGCGAGCCCGACTGAGAAGAGGAAGGCTACCGCTGGAACACTGCCGTTCGGTACGGGCAGCAACAGGCGAGCGGCGCCTGCCACCAGCACCGCCGCGGTCAGCGGTGCCCCCACGTCCTGAAGGTACCAGCGACGCATGTGGCCTACCAGCAGCCTCCGATGCATGACCTGGATGGAGATGATCACGTAGCCCGTGTTCAGGACTACCCATACGCTGGCCGCCCCCACGGCGCCGAACCGAAGGGTCAGGATGATCATGAGCGGTATCAGCAGGACTACCGCGATGCTGTTTGCCATAAGTGCAAGGCGCGTCCATCCCGAGGCCAACTGCAGCGCGTATGGGGTGTGCATGATGGCGTTCAGGGCTGTGCCGGCCACCAGAATGCTCACCAGAACGTGGGTGTTGGCCGCCGTGGTGGCGCTTTGGGTCCACACGAGTAGGAGTTCCCGAGAATTGAGGGCGAGTACAGCCGCGGCTGGCAGTACGAGCACAGAGAGCAGCTGGGCGCTGCGGTGGTAGAGGCTCGCGAGTTCGCCGATGGCACCTAACTCAACCAGGTTGGTGAACCTGGGATAGATCGCGTGGTACACCGGTCCCGTGAGCTTGAGGAGAGACATCGCGGCAGTCCCAGCCAGGACGTAGTAGCCGAAGTTCTCAAGGCTGAGCATGCGACTGAGGATGACCTTGTCGGCTTGGGTGAGTATCGTACTGACGAGAGCGATGCCCGTCACGCCCGCGGCGAAACGCCATACACGCTTGAGGATCTCGAGGTGGAAGCGAGCCCTGCGAGAGCCAGCGGGCAGGCTGCGCCACAGGAGCGCGGCCGCTACAGCCGTGTGTGCCGCACCGATGACCCCCTGCCACACGAAGAACGCTTCGAGCGTGGGCGACAGGAGCCAGATTATGGCGAGGGCTCCCAGCCCTCGGGCCGTCGCCATCGCCACGTTGATCGAGTTGAGGAGCACTTGACGTTGCAGGCCCAGGAGCGCGCCGGAGTAGAAGCTGAGCGGCCATTGAACGGCGATGCTGAGCCCCATGATGACGAATGCTGTTAGCACTGTTGTCGGCGCCAGGTTCTCAGGTCGCACCCATCGGTACGCGAGGAGGGGCGATGCCGCCACTACGATCGAGGCGATCATGACGCCCACGGCCCAGTAGGGGATCTCGAGCGTCCGCACCAGGTCACGCATCTCCTGCGCCGTACCTTCTCGCACCGCAAGACGGGCCGTTTCCCTGTTCACAGTGTTGCCCAGACCGAGGTCGAGAAGGGCGAGCAACCCAGTGAGAGTGACGAAGATCCCGATGAGTCCGTAGGCCTCGATGCCGAGGAAGTGAATGTACGCGGGCACCAGACCCAGAGTGAGGAGAGACGTCCACGCGTTGCCGACGAAGTTGGCGGCGAGGTTGCGCTTGACTGAGGTCACGGAAGCATGGACTCCAGCCTCGGGTTCCTGGCGTGAGATGCGGTGCTCGCAGTCAGACGCTTGGTCTGGTGAGCCGGGGCGACGGCGTTGCTCTCATGTCCCATCGATCTCTCCGAGCAAAGTGAGCGCTGAGCGGCCACTCTACCAGCACCTTGGGGTCGGCGCACCTAGGAGCGGCCGACGCGGAGTGCGGTACCTGTCTGCTATCATCCTTGTTCGCCGCCCTCTTTTCCGGCAATCCGGCCCCCCGGCTGTCTTCGAGAAGGACAATCGCTTGTGACGAGCAGCATCGCAAACGGCGCAGCACTGCGCGTTGGGATCGATGCGCGGCTGCGCAGTGGCCAGCCGGGTGGCGTGCAGCAGGTTATCATCGGGTTGGCCTCCGGATTGAGCCGCCTCGATGCGGGCGATGAGGAATACCATTTTCTCGTCTATCCCTCGCACTTTGATTGGCTCGTGCCCTATCTCGACGGCTCCTGCCGGCTGCTCTTCGCGCGCCCCGAGCCGTCGTGGAAGCGGATTGCAAAGGCTTTTCCGCCGACTGCATTTGCGCTGCGCGCGGCTCGAGGTTTGAGTCTGGCCCCTTGGACGAATCGGGCGGAGCCACGTGTCGCGTCAAGTTCTGTGCCCTCATCTGATGGGAGTATCGAGGCGGCTTGCCTGCATTTGATCCACTTCCCGAAGCAGGACGCGTTTCTGACGCGCGTCCCGTCGATCTACCATCCTCACGACATCCAACACGTCCACTACCCCGAGTTCTTCTCCGAGGAGTTGCGGAATACGCGTGAGGTGCATTACCGCACGCTCTGCGAGCAAGCTTCGATGGTCTCCGTCACGTCCTGCTGGACAGCGAATGACGTCGCCTCCCATTTCGGGCTGCCCGACGAGAAGATGGCAGTGGTTCATCTGGCTCCAGCCTTGTCCGCCTACGAGCCGGTCGCCTCGACCGAGATCGATCGCGTGGCCGCGGCATTCTCCACGCCCGAGCGGTTCATCCTCTACCCCGCGCAGACCTGGGCCCACAAGAATCACATCCGGCTCTTGGAGGCCTTGGACGCCATCCGCCGGAGGTACGAGGTATCCATTCCCCTCATCTGCACCAGCACCAAGAACGAGTTCTACGCGACGATCCAGGCGAAGGTACGTGAGCTTCGGATGCAGGATACGGTTCTTTTCACCGGGTTCGTGAGTCCCACGGAGTTGAGGGCCCTGTACGAGCTTGCCCATTGCGTGGTGGTGCCCTCTCTCTTCGAGGCCGCGGGTGGATTTGGTCCGATCGCTGAGGCTTTCATGAGCAGGCGCCCAGTCGCGTGTTCGAATGTCACATCCTTACCAGACGAGGTGGGTGACGCAGCTCTCCTCTTCGACCCGTTTTCCGTTGACGATATTGCTGAGTGTGTGTGGCGGCTGTGGACACGGCCCGAGTTGTGCAGGACCCTCGTGGTGAGGGGCTGCGAAAAGGTGGCGCGATATGATTGGCTCCTCACTGCCCGGATCTTTCGTGCCCACTACCGCAGACTGACTGGGTTCCCGCTCGGTAAGGACGACGTGCGTTTGCTCGCCATGCCGCCTCTTTACTGAGTCCAAGCCGCGCTACTCCCGCACTTCCCGCACCACGAACCCCCCGCTCCGCACGAATTCATCCCGCTGCGCCTCGGCCAAGTCTTCCCACACCATCTCGCGCACGAGCTCTGGGAAGGCGGTGGTCGACTCCCAGCCCAGGCGTTCCCGGGCCTTCGAGGGATCGCCGAGGAGGGTCTCCACCTCCGTGGGACGGAAGTAGCGGGAGTCGATGCGCACGAGCACGGTGCCCGGTTTCAAGGGACCGTCGCCGGCGGCGGGGCCGTGGCCGCTCCGCGCGCGGGTGAGGGGCTCGTGGTCTGTGGACGCGACGAATCCTTCCTCCGCGATCCCGTCTCCCCGCCAGCCGAGCGTCACACCCACTTCGGCGAAGGCCCGCTCCACGAACTGCCGCACCGAGTGCTGCTTGCCGGTGGCGATGACGTAGTCGTCGGGCTCGTCCTGCTGGAGCATGAGGTGCATGGCCCGCACGTAGTCGCGGGCGTGGCCCCAGTCGCGGAGGGAGTCGAGATTGCCCAAGAAGAAGTCCTTCTGCAGCCCAAGGGCGATGCGGGCCACCGCCCGGGTGATCTTGCGGGTGACGAAGGTCTCTCCACGTAGCGGGCTCTCGTGGTTGAAGAGGATGCCGTTGGAGGCGTGCAGGCCGTAGGCCTCCCGGTAGTTCACGCAGATCCAGTAGGCGTACACCTTGGCGGCGCCGTAGGGGGAGCGGGGGTAGAAGGGGGTGGTCTCCCGCTGCGGCGTCTCCTGCACCTTCCCGAACATCTCCGAGGTCGAGGCCTGGTAGAAGCGGGTCTTCTTCTCGAGTCTCAGGATGCGGATGGCTTCCAAGAGGCGCAGGGTGCCGAGGGCGTCGGAGTTGGCCGTGTACTCCGGGGTCTCGAAGCTCACCTGCACGTGGCTCTGGGCGGCCAGGTTGTAGATCTCGTCGGGTTGGGTCTCCTGGATGATACGCACCAGGTTGGTGGCGTCGGTGAGGTCTCCGTAGTGCATGAAGAAGCGCACGTCTTCTTCGTGAGGGTCGTGATAGAGGTGGTCCACCCGGTCGGTGTTGAAGAGGCTGGCCCGGCGCTTGATGCCGTGCACGGTGTAGCCCTTCTCCAGGAGGAACTCGGCCAGGTAGGCGCCGTCCTGGCCGGTGATGCCGGTGATGAGGGCGGTCTTCTCAGCCATGGTGCTCGATCCTTTCCACCTCGGCGTCCACCATCATGTGGACCAGATCTTCGAAGGTGACGGTTGTCTGCCAGCCCAGGAGCGTGCGTGCCTTGGTGGCGTCCCCCCGAGTCTCGGTGATGTCGACCGGTCGCATGAAGGCCGGGTCTTGGCGCACGTACTTGGTGTAGTCGAGGCCCACACGTGCGAAGGCGTGCTCGCAGAACTCGCGCACCGAGTGGCTCTCGCCGGTGGCGATGACGTAGTCGTCGGCCTCTTCCGCCTGCACCATGAGGTACATGGCTCTGACGTAGTCATCGGCGTAGCCCCAGTCGCGCCGGGCTTCGAGATTGCCGAGCGCGACGCTGTCCGAGAGGCCGGTCGCCGCCTCCGCCGCGGCTCGGGCGATCTTCCGGGTGACGTAGGCGGCGCCGCGGAAGGGGCTCTCGTGGTTGAAGAGGATGCCGTTGGAGGCGTGCAGGCCGTAGGCCCGTCGGTAGACGCCCACCAACGAGAAGGCGTAGAGCTTGGCGGCGGCGTAGGGGTTCGCGGGGCGGAAGGGAGTGCGCTCGGTCTGCGGCACCTCGCTCGGTTCACCGAAGATCTCCGAGGTCGCGGCTTGGTAGAAGCGGACCGGTTTGTCCCGCCGCCGGATCACCTCGAGCAGTCGCATGGTGCCGAGGCCGGTGGTCTCGCCCGTGTACTCGGGAAGGTCGAAGCTCACCTGCACGTGGCTCTGGCCGGCGAGGTGGTACACCTCGTCGGGGTCGCTCTTGTCCATGAGTGCCGCCAGGCTGGAGGTGTCCGTGAGGTCGGCGCAGTGCAGTTGCACGCGACCGGGGTAGGTACGGCCAAGCTGGTCGATGCGGCTGCCCTCTACTGTGGCCGTGGCCCGGACCATGCCGTGCACCGTGTAGCTCTTCTCGAGCAGAAGAGCCGCCAGATATCCGCCGTCCTGACCGGTGATACCCGTGATGAGGGCGGTCTTGGTCATGCGTCTTCCGTTTCGGTGGTCCAAGGCCCGCCGTCGAGGAACGGGTTCTCGATCAGGAGATCGCCGAACCGGCGGTAGACCAACACGTTGGTGTCGAGGAAGACCCGGCTCACTCCTTGCTCATCCTCGATGGCCCAGTCGTGTTTGGCGCCGGGTTCTCCAGGTACCACTCGTAGGTCCTGCGGATCCCGTCCTCCAGCCCGACGTGTGGTTCCCACCCGAGCGTGCGCAGACGGGAGATATCGAGGAGCTTCTGCGGGGTGCCGTCGGGCTTCTCTTCATCCCAGATGATTTCGCCCTCGTGGCCCACCACCCTCTGTACCAAAAGCGCGAGTTCCCTGATCGTCTGGTCGTGGCCGGTGCCGATGTTGATGAGGCCGTCGGGGATGGCGGTGGCGTCACCTTGCTCGAGCAGGAAGCAGACGGCGTCGGCCAGGTCGTCCACGTGCAGGAACTCGCGGCGCGGGCTGCCCGTGCCCCAGAGGTTGACCGGGCTGTGGGCTGGGCCGGGGGCGTCGCCCTCAGCGGGCAGTCCCAGCTTGGCCTCGTGGAACTTGCGGATGAGCGCGGGGAGCACGTGGCTCGTGTGCAGATCGAAGTTGTCTCCGGGGCCGTAGAGGTTGGTGGGCATAAGGGAGAGGTAGTCGGTGCCGTACTCCCGGTTCAGGGAGCGGCAGAGCTCGATGCCGGCGATCTTGGCCAGCGCGTAGGGGCGGTTGGTCTCTTCGAGCGGCCCGGTGAGCAGGTACTCCTCGCGTAGGGGCTGGGGTGCCAACTTCGGATAGATGCAGGAGCTGCCCAGGAAGAGGAGGCGTCGCACGCCGGCGCGGAAGGCGGCGTCGATGGTGCTGAGTTCGATAGCGAGATTCTCCCGGATGAACTCGTACGGCTCCTCCCAGTTGGCCAGGATGCCCCCCACTTTGGCGGCAGCCAGAATGACCACCTCGGGACGTTCGCGCTCGAAGAAGGCTCTCGTGGCGGACGGGTCGGTGAGGTCGAGCTCGTGGCGGGTGCGGAGGAGGAGGTCCTGATGGCCTCGCGCTTCGAGGGCCCGGCGGACGGCCGAGCCCACCAGGCCACGGTGGCCGGCGACGAAGATGCGGGCGTTGGGGGCCGAGGCGCTCATCCCAGCGAGGGTACCATAGGTGGCGTCTGGTTCCGGCGGACAGGGGGCGTCAAGAGCCGGCCCCCATCGGGAAGCGCGTGCGTCGCGAGGCCACTTGGCGCCTGAGAGTACGCAGCCGACTGTCGAAGATGCCTTCGAACGCGAGTTCGGGTCGGGGGCGGATCGCGAGCGGGGCGCCGGCGAGTCTAAAGAGGACGTAGAGGGCGCGCACGGCCGGGGGCAGCCAGGTGGCCGTCGGCAACCCGTATTCAAGAGCCAAACGCTTGGTGTCCGCGTCGTATACGTCGCGGAGGGTCACCGTCTTCCGCTCCGGCTGCAGGCGATCGATGGCCAGAACCCGGTCCAGCCGGGCGAAGCGCCTTCCTTCATGTGCGAGGCGCAGCCAGAGCTCCCAATCCATCGCGAATTGGTAGCTCTCATTGACGAACTCCCGTTCCAGGACTCGTCGCCGCAGGAACAGGGAGGGTTGCAGCACGAAGCAGTACCTCCGCAGGAGTTCGTGGCTGAAGGGCGGAACGTAGATCATGAGGAGCACCTTGCCGTCGGCGTTGACATAGGCCCCATGGCCGTACACGACGTCGACTTCCGGATGGCTCGCGAAGAAGTCCACGACCGCCTGTACGACGCCACGGTCGTAGTAGGCGTCGTCCGAATTGAGCCAGCCGATTATCTCCCCACGGCTCTCCTGGAGAGCTTTGTTGAGTGCGTGCGATTGGCCTCGGTCCGGCTCGCTGGTCCACTGTATGGTGCCTTCGGCCTGCCGGAGGAGTTCCACCGATCCGTCGGTGGACCCGCCGTCCATCACGATGTGCTCGATGGGGGAATAGGTCTGTGTGCGCACCGAGTGGAGATTCTCGGCCAACCATGGAGCCTGGTTGAACGAAGGAGTCAGGATCGACACCAGAGGCGAGGCGCTCGGCCGAGTTCGAGAACGAAGGCGCGCGTGGGTGTCGGCTGCCAGGCGATAGGCCGCGTGTCCGGCGGGCAGCGTTGCGAGGGTCATGCGTCGTGCCAAAGGTGAACGGCCACCGATGGCTCCCCTGGCGAGGAACTCCCGGTAGTGTGGCCGCACGGCATCGACGAAACCAGCGCCGGCCGCTTGACTTCGGCGCTCTTCCATGTCCAGCCGCGCCCGGTCTCCGAGACGCGTACGCAGTTGGGCATCGTGAGCCAGGGTGATCATGTGTTGTGCGATCTCGTCCACGTCCACGTCGGCCCAGCGCAGTCTCCTGCCCGCGTAGAGGCGGCTGTACTGGGTCTGTGATCCCCGAACAGGAACCAATTGCGGCTCAAGAAGGAGGGAGTTCTCTTCGGTGGTGAAGTCCATATTGCCCGACCAGCCGGTGGTGATCACGACCTTGCCGAGGGACATCGCCTCCATGAGCACTAGTCCGAGACCCTCGGACCGATGCGTGGACACGATCACATCGGCGCTCGCGTAGAGGTTCATCGTGTCGGCGTAGCTCAACTCTCCCCGCAACACCGTGACGCCGTCGATGGAGGAGACCACACTCTCCAGCCGGGCGAGGTGGACGGCGGCCGATCTCTCCGCTCCCCGGCTGAGCACTTTCACCAGCAAGACGGCTCCCGGCATCTCTCCGAAGGCCCGCCGAAACCCCTCGATGGCGGCCCACGGGTTCTTGCGCTCGGTGTCGCTGTTGGCGTCGAAGCTCACCAGGAATACGAGGGCGTCTTCAGCCAGTCCCCATCGGGCCCGATCCGCGGCTGTTCCTTGCGGCAACTGGACGCTCTGCGGGTAGTGGATGGTGGGCAGGCTAGGCAGATCCGGTCGTGCCGCTTCTTCGATGAACCTACTCGGGGCGAGGACGAGATCCATCGCTCGGAGTGTGTGTATCCATGGGGGCGGGAATCTCGGCAACTCCCAGAAGGGGACGCAGATGTTGAAACCGCCCGTCATGTCCAGCCACAGAGGGGCGGAGTGAGCGAGACGCGCGATCTCTGGCGGAGTGAGCTGGAAGAGATTGATCGCGTAGGGGGCCTCCCCGCCGCGTCCCCCTTGCAGGTGTTCGAACCATCTCTCCGAACCCGGGCCCTGTGGGGGTACGAGGTCGACGGCGCTGACCGGCTCTCCGCGGCGTAGCAGCGCATCGATGGTGTTCCGTGCCGCCACTCCCAGGCCCAGATCACCGCTCACGTAGCCTATGACGTTGAATCCGAAGGGCTTGGCCGCTCGCGGGCGCGCCACTCGTCGTGGGTGGGCTCTCATTCGGCCCAGGACGGTTGGGAGTCGCTCGGCCGTGTCGAAGTCTTCCGCTCACGTCGAACCCCCACCGCCAACCCGTACGCCGCCACGGTCTCCGCCGCCGCTCGTTCCCACGAGTAGCGGCGGGCGCGAACCCGGCCCCGCGCCCGCAGGCGGGCGGCGGCGGTCGGGTCGGTGAGCAGGTCGCGCAGGCGGGCGGTCAGTTCGTCGGCGTTGCCCGGAGTGAAGTAGGAGGCGGCGTCTCCGAGCACCTCGGGCATGGGCGCCGCCCGCGACGACACCACGGGCACTCCGTACGCCATGGCCTCCAACGGGGGCAGACCGAACCCTTCGATCAGCGAGGGGAAGACGAACACCCCGGCGCCCTTGAACAGGGGCGGCAGGTCCGCGGGCGCCACCCGGCCGAGCATGTGCACGTGTCTTCCCAATTCGGGGGGCGAGTCGAGCAGCTCGCCGCGCACCATCCGGCCTTCGGCGGTCTGGTCGTCACCCACCAGCACCAGCGGATGACGGTCGCGGATCTCGGGCGGCAGACGCCGGTGGGCCGCGAGCGCTGTGGGCACGTCCTTGTGGGGTTTGAAAGCTCCCACCCAGAGTACGTAGCCGGGGCGGAGGCCGTGGCGGCCGAGGGCCTCGAGCTCAGCCGGGCCCTCGACGGCGGACGAGGAGGCGATCCCCATGCCGTGATGAACCACGCACACACGCGTATCCCCGAACCTCTGGATCACCGACCGCGCCGCCTCCCGCGTGCCGCAGATCACCACGTCGGACTGCGTCACCGCCCAGCGCACCATGCTCGAGTAGACGGCTCGTCGCTTCGGGTCGGGCATCGAGTCAGGGATCAGCAGCGGGATCAGGTCGTGGATGGTGGTCACGAGCGGCCGGCCGAAGCCCAGCGGGACGGGGAAGTGCGGAGCGTGGAACACGTCGGCGCGTCCGCGGGCGGCGCGTCCGCGGGCGGCGAGGCCCAGGCGTACGTTGGCCGCGGGCGACCAGGGCGAGCCGGGCGCGGCCAGCCACTCGAGGGCGGGGTGGTCGGCGAGTTCGGCGAGGGGACCGTCTTCCGGCGCGTGGAAGGCGAGGATACGTTCGAGGCCGAGAGCTTCGTGGTCGCGCGCCAGGGCGCCGAGGAGTTCGCGGGTGTAGGTGCCCACGCCGCCCCAGGTGGCCATGCGTACGTCGAAGGCGAGAATCACCAGGTGTCCGGCTCCTCGGATGTGGTAGCTGGGCTGTGGCCCGTCGGGTGTACGCTGCCGCCGCTGGGTCGCGGAGGTCGCCGAAACGCCTCCGCACCCTGGGCGGAAGGATACCAGCAAGCGGGAGGCCCGGCCGCGCGGGCCGGGCCTCCGTCCGGTGTTGAAGGGTATGGCGGGCCATGCAAGGCCCGGATGCTACGTGGCTACTTCTTGCTCACCGCGAACGTGTAGCCCGACGTGGCGATGTGGTTGGCATGGTTGGCGATCACGGCCACCTGCGTCCGTCCGGAGTTCGCCGGAGTGGCGGCGAGGCTCGCGCTGCCCTCCTGCGTCACCGGGTCGGTGGAGAGGATCTTGAGGTCGTGGAGGGTCATGGCGCTGTTGTCGGCGGGTTCCGGGTATCGTGCCTCGGGCACCCACTTGGTGTCCATGGTCAGCGCGCCGAAGCCGTTCGACAGGATGCCGGTGGTGCGTGTCCACCCATCGGCGGTCCATCCATCCTCGCCGGCCTCCGCATCGTCGAAGAACCCGATCTCGGGGATGCTGATGTCGTCCACGTACATCATCTGGAGCGTGAAGGCGCCGTCCTGCCAGCTACGGAAGTACAGGTCGATGGTATGGCCCGCGAAGGGGGTCAGGTCCATCGAGACCGGCATCCAGCCTCCGCTCGAACCGGTGAACGCGTGCCAGCGGCCGGCGGCCTCGTAGTCGGTGGGTTCGCGACCGCTGGGGGTGTTCGGGTTGTCCTGGCCGTAGGCCACGAAGTTCACGGTGCCGGCGGCATCGAGGGTGTACCACTCACCGGTGTCTTGGTCGAACACCTCCACGTAGGCGTAGTCCCACTCGTCCTCAATGTCGAACCAGGTCATGAAGTCCAGAGTGGCCCCTCCGGCCGGGATCGCGAAACTCTGGTGGAAACTCCGCCACGCCCAGGCCTCCATGCCCGAGTACCATTCGTAAGCCCCGCTGAAGGGGAGGGTGCCGGCGAAGTCGTCGCCGTCCAGCCGCTCCACCACCTTCGTGGTGTTGTTGAACGGGAGGTACTGGGCGGTGTATGGCATGGGTGCGCCGTACATTTCATCGCTGGTGTAGGCGAAGGGAGTCAGATCGGGAGGGCCCCACCAGAAGTTGGCCAACACGTAGGGGATGGTGTAGCCCCAGGAGTCGATCGAACCGATGTCGAGGGTCTGGTAGCCGTAGCGTCCGCTGCCCTTTTTGGTGTCGTCGATGTAGTTAGCCACCGTCCAATCGTCGAATATCTGGGCGAAGCTCCGCTTGGCGCGGAACGCGGCCAGCGTGGCCTCCACGCCGGCGATGCCGTTGGCCTGCTCCTGTACCAGCGCGGAGGTGAAGGCCGTGCCGCCGTACTTCTCCCACAGGTAGAGCTGGAAGAGGTAGCTGGCGCCGTAGTCCTCCAGCCCGCCGCCCCAGAAGGTGAGAGCGGTGAACGGGTGGTAGACCATGTAGTAGGCGACGTGGCCCGCGGAGTGGCCGTAGCCGCACAGGTAGCCGGCCAGGTCGGCGAGGCCCTCGTCCACCCACGACTCCTCATCGGGATCCTGGTCGAAGTGGATCAGGTGCTCGAACTCGTGGGCGAAGACCCCCTCATACAGGTAAGGGCGCTCCGAGTCGGGGCCGGTGCGGTTGATCCAGTCGTACGAGTCGATGTGCATCATGTTCTTGCTGTTGGCCGCGTCCTCGCTCGACGAGAAGTAGCCGGCCACGTAGGTGGTCGCATCTCCGTCGTAATAGGCTTCGTCGCGGATGTTGTGGATGAGGATCCACACCTTCTGGCCTTCGGGCCCGCGGGCGAGCGGTTCGCCGAAGACGCTCGTGTCGGTGGGGTAGATGGTGTCGTCGAACTCGGCCAGAAGGTAGGCCAACTGATCGGTCGTGATCAGGTCCTCGCTGCGCAGCCAGGTGCTCGAGTCGTCGCCGACGGGGTTGGCGAAGTGGTAGCTGGTGCCGTCGAAGCTCTCGTAGGCGTCCTTGGTTACGAGGATGATCCCGTGGGTGCCGTCCATGACAACCACGAAGGTCTCGTCGTAGTCGGTGCCCAGCCCCGAATCCGAAACGGTGACGGTGATCTCCTCGCCCACGGCTGCCGGGTTCCCGGCTCCTGAGCCAACGGTGATCGCCGGGCCGAGAGTAGCGGCCAGGGCGCGGAACCCCGCCTCCTTCTCTCCCAGCATGTACGTGCCGTCGATGTTGTCGGGGCCGTCGGGGGCCATGGTGTTGCGGGGGAACGGGAAGGGCTGTCCCGCCAGTGCCGGTGCGGCGAAGATCGCCAGTAGGAGGGCCGTCGCCACCAGTACGACGGCGGTGATCCACAGTGCTCGCCTCATTCTCCTCCTCCTCTCAATCGTGAGGCTGGTGCGGCGCCACGTCGACTTAGCGCGCCAGGGTCCCATCCACTGTGCGCTCGGTCGTGAGGGAGGGGTGCGTGCGGACGCATCCGTTTGCGGCTTGGACCCTCCTTTCTCCGCGTTCTCACGGCGTTTGCTGGAGTGCCTCCCCGAAGCCGCACCACGTAGCCTCTCGGAGCCCTATCATACGCCCGGTCCGCTTTTAGAGAAACCGTCATCGAATCCAGGACGAAACTCTGGCGTATACTAGACGCCATATGGCGTCTACCGCGATTCCGCCGGTCGGTCGTGCCGAAGGGTCGGGCGGAGCTGAAGAAGGAGATGTGCGATGGGTATCGCTGCCACCGCTTCGCGATCCCACGTATCGGTCGAGTCCCTGCTCGGGGGCCGGGCCGTGCTGCGCACGAAGCCGCGCTCGCCGCTGGAGTGGGTGGCGGTGATCCGTCGGGGCCTGCCCGCGTCGGTTGTGGGCTCGCTCACCTCCATCCTCGGCGTGACCCAGGCGGAACTGGCGGCTTCCGTGGGTATCTCGGAGCGCACCCTGGTGCGGCGGAAGCAGCAGGGCACCCTGAACAGCGACGAGTCGGCCAAGATGGTGCGCCTCGCGCGTGCGGTGGAGCGGGGGGCGGAGGTGTTCGAGGGGTTGGACCCGGCCCTCGACTGGCTGAAGACGCCGAACGCGGCTCTGGGTGCCGTGACTCCCCTCAGCCTCTTCGACACTGACATCGGGGCCGAGACCGTGCTGGACACGCTGGGCCGCGTCGAGCACGGAGTCTTCGGTTGAGTTTGAGGATCCCGGAGGGCGCGCGGCAGGTGCCGGTTCGTGGGAGCGCGCGCTGATGCCGGTGGTCTGGCGGCTGGTGACGGCGCGGCGCGCAGACTCGGCCTTCAGCGGCGAGGGCGCCCGGCTCTACGGCGGCCGCTGGAATAGCAAGGGGGTGCCGATGGTCTACACGGCGGGCAGCCAGTCGCTGGCCCTGTTGGAGATGCTGGTGCAGGACGACCCCCTGCGCGCCCGCTACGTGGTGATCTCCGCGACGATCCCCGACCAGGTGGAGATCGAGCGGCTGACGGAGGACGCGCTCCCGGCCGATTGGCGGGGACTCGGAGCCCGCGAGCGGCTGCGGGAGGTGGGGTCGGCCTGGGTGCGGAGTCTCTCCAGCGCGGTGCTGGCGGTGCCGAGCGCCGTGATCCCGGCGGAATGGAACTACCTGTTGAATCCCCTGCACCCGGTGTTCGGACAGATCGAGGTCGGAAAACCGCTCCCCTTCTTCACCGACCTTCGGCTGTTCACGCGATGAACGATCGGCCGTCCGTGGCGACAACGGAAGTGCCCTACACCGTGCGGGAGAGCCCGCGGGCTCGGCGGGTGACGCTGCGGATGACCGTGGAGCGGGGGCTCGAGGTGGTGGTGCCGCGGGGCTTCGACCGGAAGCAGGTGTCCGCGCTCGTCGTGGGCAAGACGGCCTGGATCCGGCGGGCGGAGAAGCACATGGCGGGAGAACGGGCGCGCCTGGCCGCGGAACCGCCCGACAGTCTTCCCGACCGCATAGAACTGGCGGCTGTGGGCGAGGTGTGGGTGGTGGAGTACCGGGAGACCGCGTCGCGGTCTGTGACGGCCCGGGCGCGGGTTCTGCCCACCCGCGCCGGGGCCGGCGACGTGGGTGATTCGCTCGGCAGTCCCGCGGCCGCGAACGGAGCCGGGGCGGCCGGCGAGACCGCGAACGGGGTGCTGCGGGTGTCGGGCGCGGTGGACGATCCGGAGGCCTGCCGGGCGGCGCTCCGCCGGTGGCTGGCCCGCACGGCCGACGGGCGGCTCTCCGCTTTGCTCGCGACAGTGGCCGCGGAGGAACAGCTCTCCTTCTTCTCCGTATCCGTGCGGGGGCAGCGCACCCGCTGGGGGAGTTGCTCGCGGCGGGGCGTCATCAGCCTGAATCGGCACCTCCTCTTCCTGCCGTCGGAGTTGGTGCGCTACGTGCTGGTGCACGAGCTGTGCCACACGCTGAGATCGGACCACTCCCCCGCCTTCTGGAGGGAGGTGCGCCGTCGGGAACCGGGGGTGGAGCGGCTGCGGAAGGAGCTGCGGGTGGCGGGGCGGTTCGTGCCCGGCTGGGCGCGCGCGCCGCGGGGATAGGGGTTCCGCGGTGGACGGGCCGGCGGCGGACGGGTCTACGCCACGCGCACGGGCCGGCGGCGACGGACCTACGGGCACCCGGGCCGGCGGCGGACGGGCCGGCGGCGACGGACCTACGGGCGCCCACCCGGGATCACCACTCCGAGGTGGTCGAAGCGGCCGAGGTGCGTGGCGTCGAAGGTCGCGATCGATTCGATCGCGCGGTGGCGGGCCCAGGCGGCGTTGTAGGCGTCGATGAAGTCGACGTTCTTGTCGACGTAGTCGAGGAGGGCCTGCACCACCACGTCGACGCCCGGCATGTCCAACCCCTCCATGGTTGCTACGGCGAGCGCTCGTTGCTGCGTCTCGGGCCTCGCGAGGCGGTAGTACGATTCCATGACCCACACCAACTCGGCTATCACCATCGTGTTGGTGACGAGTTGTACCGTGCCTGCGGACGCCTGTCGGAACAGCTTCTCCGCGGCGGCGGCCTGTTCGGGCACGTCGTCGGTGAGGTAGCGGAGGAAGACGTTCGTATCGACGAACACCGCACCTGACGGGCCGCCGGGCAGGGCTTCGGCCGGGAGCGGCCTCCTAGCCATCGGGCTGCCCCCGTCGCCGAGCCCGCTGCTCGATGACTTCAGCGCGGATCGCCTCGAGATCCTGGGGCCCGGACACGGGGATGCTCCCGCGGAGATCGAAGATGGAGAGGCCCACGGGTCGCAGCACGATCTCGCCCTCGCGGACTGTGAGCAGGATGCGGTCTCCATCCTGGAGCTCGAGATCGCGTCGCACGTCGCTCGGTATGGTCACCTGTCCCCGGCGACCCAGGCGAACGGTCGGCATGGGCTGGCACCTCCTCCGCATGAATCTTATGCGTCCGTAATTGTCCAGAATTGCGGATAGTATAGTAAACATCCGCCTTCGAGGGATCAGGGCTTCGCGGGGCGTGACGCATCGGACGGGTCTCCCGAAAACGCCAAGCTCCAACCAAAGGCCTATGGCATATAATGAATCAAAGAAGTACTACTGCAACCATGGAGTTATGCATGCCCACGTCCAAGGTGACCCGAAAAGGCCAAATCACCATCCCTCAAGAGGTCCGGGAGGCGCTCGGCATCCGCGAAGGGGACATGGTGGAGGTGTCTCTTGCGGGCGGTAGAGCCGAGCTGCGGAGAGTGACGCCGTGGGGCGAGCGGGCCGGGTCGCTAGGCGAACGCGCCCACCTGGTGCCCGCCGACGAGTCCGCGCTGCGCGCGGCGGGCGAGAACTCTTGGGCCGCCGAAGCAGCGCAGCGGCTTGGGTTGGACGGTGATTCGTGAGGTGCTACCTCGACACCAGCGTCATCATCCGGTATCTGACCGGGGAGCCTCCCGCACCGGCCGAGGCCGCCCGCGCGCTGTTCGCTGCGGCCGCGGAGGGGCGGGTGGAGTTGGTGGCACCGGCGGTGATCGTGATCGAGACGGGGTTCGTGCTTCTCCGTGTCCTGCGTCTGGAGCGGGCGGAGGCGGCGTCGCTTCTGGCGTCGCTCCTCGAGTGCCCCGGGATCGTCTTCGAACAGCGCGACGTGCTCTGGCGGATGCTGGAGATGGTGCGCGAGAGCGAGGTGCCTCTCGTGGACGCGTACCTGGCCGCGTTCGCCGCCGTGCGGGGTGGAGGTCCGGGAGGAGGACTGCCCATGGTGGCGAGTTTCGACTGGCACTTCGACCTGCTTCCCGGTGTGCGGCGGGGGGTGGTATTGGATGCGTGATAGTTAAGGGAGGTGCTCCATGGCGAACTTGACCATCCGCGGACTCGACGAGGCGATCAAGACCAGCCTACGCCTGGAAGCCGCGAGGCGAGGTCACTCGATGGAGGAGACGGCCCGGCAGATCCTCCGGAGCGCCTTGATCGATCCGGAGGAGGACGCCGGCAGTCTGGGAAGTCGGATACATCAGTATTTCGCCGAGGTTGATGCCGTTGAACGTGCGGACGGGGACGCCGCCGAACTGGTCATTCCGGAACGATCCATGCCGCGGCTCGCGCCGGACTTCGCGGACGTCGAGACGTGATCCTTCTCGACACGACCGTCATCTCGGAATTGATGCCGCCCGTGGCGCCGCGAGCCGTTTGGGTGTAGCTTTAGGCAAGCGAAGTGTTGCGCTTCGCCGCTGGGCCTCGGGTGGTCCGGCTATCGCGTCGGGGTTCTGCACGGGAGGGTGGATCCATGGGTGCGATGCGGCGGTGGAGCCTGCGGCTGGCGGGCGTCGCGGTGGTGTGTGGAGTGCTGCTGGTCCTGGGGGCGGCGCCGGTGGCGGCCTTCAAGCCCGCCGCCCACTACGTGCTCGTGGAGGAGGTGGTGGCGGCGTTGCCCGGCGGCAGTGCGTGTGCGCTGGCCGTCTCCCAGTATCCGACCGTCGCGGCCTGGGCCGCCAACGGCCCCGACTTGGGCTACGCCCAGCCCCGGGCGGGTCTGGACTACGCTCCTTGGGCCGACCGTTTCCACTACGACCGCGTGGCGAGTCTGGCGAAGCGGCAACTCCAGCAGGCGCTGGCCTCCGGAGACCGGCGAAAGATCGCCTGGGCCACCGGCTGGCTCACTCACGTGGTGGGCGACATGGCCGTCCATGGCCTCTACGTCAACCCGGAGTGCGGCGTGTACCTGGCCGCCGGCAGCGACCACGACCTTCACGGCGATCTCGAGACCTGGGCGGAGCCGTACGCATGGGTGCGCATCGGCGGCCATTCGGTGCAGAGCTATCAGAGTCAAGAATGGTTGAGCACGTGCTTCACCCCGCGGCTCACCAGTGCCGACTTGACCTTCTTCCACGATCAGGTGATCCAGGTGTATGGGGTCACGCCTACGGTCGACGTGCTGGGCGCCTGGACCGACTTCTTTCTCACCGGCCTGCTGAACGAGGTGGGCTACGAGAACGTGAGTCTGGCCACGGCCGAGTCAAATCTCACCACCATCCGGCGCACTCGCCTGGAGTCGGCGTTCGCGGCGGCCACCGGACAGGCCGTCACGCTGCTGACGGCGGCCGAGACGGGCGATTACGGCGACTTCTCCAACGCCTGGAACCTCGATGCCTCCGCTACCGACGACCGCTCCATCGGCACGCTCGTGGTCACTATCCACACCTCGAACGAGGCGGGCGCGGGGACCAATGACGATGTCTACTTCGGCATGCGTCTCGCGGACGGTACCCAACGCGAGTGGAAGCTCGACAAGCCCTGGTACGACGACTTCGAGCAGAACGACACCGACGATTACTACCTTTTTAGCGAAGGGGTCTTCCCCGCTTCCGAGGTCACCGCGGTCTGGGTGCGCAAGTCGCCCGACGGGTGGACCGCCGGGGGTTGGAAGTTCGGCGATATCGACATCCGGGTAGACGGGGAGGTGATTCTCACCACCCACGTGGGACAGTGGCTGGAGGACGACCACCTCCGCTGGGAGTGGGGGAACCTGGACCTCAGCCGTCTGAACAATCCGCCCGTGGCGACTCCGCTCTCGGTGACCACCCGGGAGGACACGCCGGTGCAGGTGACCTTCTCCGCCACGGATCGGGACGGCGACCTGCCCAGCTTCCTGGTCGGCACCCGGCCCCAGCACGGTTCCCTCGGCCCCGTCACCGCCGGCACCCGGGTCACCTATACGCCCGACCGCGACTTCGTGGGTGTCGACACCTTTACCTACAAGGCCTACGACGGCCGGGCCGAATCGCAGCCCGCCACCGTGACCGTCACGGTGACCTCCGATCCTGCCGGTGACGAATCCAACGACGATCCCCAGACCGCGACCCGCCTCACCCCCGGGGCGGCGCGTGCCGGGTTCATCGACCGCTCCGGTGACGCCGATTGGTTCTACCTCGACCTCCCCGCCTACGGCGGTCCGCACCAGGTGAGTGTGTACCTCGATCCGCCAACCGGAGAGACCTATACCCTCGACATAGCTCTCTGTGCCCGCGGGGGATGGGAAGGGTTGATGTGGCCGGGTTGGTCGCGCGACACCATGCCCTTCGGGGTGCTTCGTGCGCAGGGCAGCGCCGGAGCGGTGCGCCTGTACGTGGTGGTGCGGGGAGAGGAGAGCTCCGACTGGTCGTCGCGGGACTCCTTCTCCGTGCGTGTGGAGTACACCAGCTCCGGGTCGACCATCCCCAGCTTCCCCGACATCGCCGGCTATACATACAGCGCCGCGGTGGTCGAGTTGGCCGCCTTGGGTGTCGTGGGGGGCTTCCAGGATGGGCGTTTCGGCCCGAACGAACCGGTGAAGCGTGCCCAGTTCGCCAAGATGATCGCGCTGACCATGCACCTCCCCGTGAACGAGAGCCTCACCTCGCCCTTCACCGATCTGGGCGCGGACGACCCCACCGACCTGTACCCGCACGAGTACGTGGCGGCGGTGGCTTCCGCGGGTATCACCACCGGCACCACACCCACCACGTTCGCTCCGTGGAACAACATCGGCCTGGCGCAGTTGGTCACCATGATCGTGCGGGCCGCCCAGAGCCAGCTGGCTCCCGTACCCGCCGGGTACAACCCGCCGTTCCAGAACTTCGACGCCACGCACTACCCTTACGCGCGTATCGCCGCCTACCACGGGCTCTTCGCGGGTTTCACCGACGAGTACTCCTGGTTCTCACCCGCCACTCGCGGCCAATGCGCACTGCTGTTGGTGAACCTGCTCCACGCCGGCGAGGAGTAGGGGCAGCGAGGATCCCTCCACCGCGGCGGCGTCATGACGGGCGCGGCGCCGCCGCGGCGCCGCGCTACAATGCAACGCATGTGGTCCCACCCCCCGAATACGCCGCCCGCCCCGCATCCGCCGGAGGGTCCGCGTTCTCGGTGGCGCCGGCGCCTCTCCCTCTGGCTACCGCCGGTGGTTTGGCTGGCGGTGATCGCCTTCACGTCCGGCGATGTCGCCTCGCAGACCACCACCGAGGGCTCGTTCCTTCGCCTGCTCTCGGCCTGGTGGCCGAGCCTGGCGACGGCGCTCCAGGAGGCGACGTGGTGGGGGGCGGCTGGGTGGACCGTCCGCAAGGCCGCCCACCTGACGGAGTACGGCGTGCTTGCCTTTCTCGTCCTGCGGGCCGTGTGGGCCGACACCCGCCTCCGCGCCGACACCCGCCTCCGAGGTCTCGCCGCACCTGCCGGAGTGTTCTTGTTCTGTGGGCTCGTGGCTTCGGGGGACGAACTCCATCAAGCCACGGTGGCGTCGCGGAGCGGTTCGCTGGTGGACGTGGGCATCGACCTTCTGGGCGCGTTCCTGATGATCGGTGTGCTCGATCTGGCACGGAGGCGTCGGAAGCGCAGACGGGGTTAGGGGCCCCGAGCGCGCCCTCCCCCGCGGATGCGCGCCGGCCTCCGCGGACGCGCGCCCGTCTTCGCGATGCGCGACCGTTCCCACCCGTGCCCGTTGTCTGGTAGTGTCGTTGCCCTAATGCGATTAGGTATTTCCACCGATACACGATAGATATGCCGTCTACCGGGGGAGGTCCACGGGTCATGACGTGTAGCGGGAATCGCGGGCGGGCCATGGGTATGCGTGCGGGACTGGTCGCGGCGCTCGGGATGCTGATTCTCGTGGTCGCGGGTCTCGTGGCGGCGGCGCCGGCGCGTGCCGCCGCATTGCCGAGCACGTACTACGTACCTCTCCCCGAGGAACAGCTCCGCACGATGCTCATGAACATGGCGCCCGGGGCGGGGAACACCATGCGCACCGTGGTGTCGATCGTGGCCTCGGCCAACGGCACCGTCATCTACTACGACGAGTGGGAAGACGGCTACGAACGCGATCCGGGCGTGAAGGCTCAGGCGAGCACCAAGGTCTGGGGCGACAACGACCCGGCCAACGGCATCCCGCCCGGCTACAGCACCGACCTCCTGTACTCCGGCAGCGTCATCACCCTGGAGAACGACGTCCCCATCCCGCGAGTGCCCTCCAACGTCCTCTACGACGGGGGGGACAAGATCGGATCCACCTACATGCTCGCCGTCACCCGAGCCGGCTGGGCGCCGAACCCGGGCACTGTATTGGCCGGCGCGGTCGAAGTGCACCGTACGTTGGACTGGGGCCTCGAGTACCGGTCGCCCGTGGGAACGAACGTCGCCGCGGGCGATCAGAACGCCATGTTCGATTACACCGGCCTGCTGGTGATGGCCGGCGAAGACGGCACCGTGGTGCAGATCGACGCCGACAACAACGGCGCCTTCGAGACCAACACCACCCTAGCCCAGGGTCAAAGCTACTTGGTGAATGGCGGCGTGCGGGTGGGCGGCCGGGTGCTGGCCTCCAAACCCGTCTCGGTGGACGTGATCACGGGGGACCTGGCCGCGAACTACGAGTCTCGCTTCTTCTCCCTGTACCCGGTGAGCCTCTGGTCGGGCACCTACTACTCACCGGTCGGGAGTTCGACACGGGGGACGAACACCGAGACCACCTACGTCTTCGTGTACAATCCGGGCGCCGCCCGCATCCGCGTTACCCAGCAAGACTCCGGCGGCACCACCCGTAGGTGGGTGAACGCCGGCACGTACGCCCGCTACACGATGGCGCTCGACAACGGCGCCCAGTTCTACTCGGAAAACGGCGAGCCCTTCTTCGCTCTCACCTGCGTGGGTGCGCGCGACGACAGCAACCAAGCCCACGACTGGGGATTCACCCTGATCCCGGAATCGAGCCTCACCACCATGAGCATCGTGGGCTGGGGCCCCGGGCGGGATGCCTCCTCTGGTGTGGGCTTGACGGAGAATGCCAGCCCCGTGTGGGTGACGCCGGTTGCTGACACCACGGTGTATGTGGACTTCGACGCCGACCCCTCCACCGGCCCGCTCACGGACCCCTACGGTAGCAGGTACGACGTTGCGTACGCCATGACCGCGTGGTCGTCTCAGAAAGTCTACGACGGCGGCGACGGGGACCAGACCGGGTTGCGTCTCTACACGGTGGACGGCACCCTGATCGCCACCGCCTGGGGGCAGGACCCGACCACGGCCACCCCCGGTGCTCCGGCCATCGACCTGGGCACTACGGTGCTTCCCCTTCCCGAGTTCATGGTGGACAAGACCTCGGCCTTGTCTGTGGACGTGGATGGCGACGGCTTCATCGATCCGGGCGACACGGTCACGTACACCATCCTCGTCCCGAGCGTGGGCCCGTCTCCTCTGCGGAACATCGACGTGGTGGACCCGCTGCCGGCCAATACCACCTACGTGCCCGACAGCACCACATTCGCCCTGTATACGGCCGCCCCTTCCGCCGTGGCCGACGACACCTTGGGCACCCCCTACCCGCTGGATGGGGCCGGAAAGACGGTGGCGTTCGTCACCCCGTTTCAGTACTTCACGTACACCTTCAAAGTCTTGATAGACGACCCTCTCCCCGCGGGTGTGACCCAGATCCAGAACGAGGTGACGGTGAGCATGAACGTGGCCGCCTTCGCCCGCACCAACGACCTCACCGTGGGCGGCACACTGAGCGTGACGCGCTTCGCCCAGTCGGGTTGGGCTACGGTGAACGCGTACCCCGGCGACTCCAGACTCTACATCGAGACCGCGGATGCCGACCAGAACATGAACCCCTTGGTGGCGGAGACGGTCCAAGTGACCGTCTCGAGCGCAAGCGGGGACAGCGAGGTGATCACCCTCACCGAGACCGGACCGAGCACGGGGATCTTCCGGGGCACGCTGCAGTCGAGTACCACCTCGGGTACGGGGAACAACAACGGGCTGGTGTGGGCGCGGGAAGGCGACGCGCTCACCGTCACCTACGTCGATCCCGACTTCCCCGCCGACACCTCCTCGGCCGTGGCCAACGTCAGCCCCACCTTGGCCCTCGTCACCGGGCTCACGGCCTGGACGGCGGCGGACGGCACCGTCGTGGTGGAGTGGGAGACCCAGTCGGAGACCGGCACCCTCGGGTTCGATCTCCTGCGGGCCGATCGCTCGCCCCGGTCGTACCGGCGCGTGAACGAGGATCTCGTACCCGGTCTCATCGACTCGCCCCAAGGGGGCACGTACCGCCTGGTAGATTCGACCGCGGTCGCCGGCGGCGTCTACACCTACATGCTCCGTGAATTCGAGGCCGACGGGGTCTCCCGGGAGTACGGCCCGTTCCTAATCAAGGTGAAGCCCGGCACGAAGGGCGCCCAGGCGCCGGCAGGCGGGATGGAACGGGTGGAGCGTGCTCCAACGGCGCGCGAGGAGGCACGGGCGGCGGCCGCCAAGACGGCCGAGGCCGCGGCGGATAGCACCCGGGGGCGGCGCGTGGGTTCGCAGGTGAAGATCGTATCCGCCGGCCCGGGTCTCGTCCGGGTGACCGCCGAGCAGGTGGCGGGGCCGCTGGGAACGAGTGCCATCAGGGTCGCGAAGCTTCTGAAGACGGGCCGGCTCGCGCTCACGTTCCGCGACGCACCCGTGTCGTACCTGCCCGCCGCCGACGGATCGAGCTTCGTGTTCTACGACCTCGGCGCGGGCGGTCTGTATTCAGACGCCAACGTGTTCTGGATGAAGGAGGGTGCGGGCCGGACGATGCGCGTGCCGGCGAGAGCCTCGATGGGGCGGGGCGTCGGTGGCGGCGTCGAGCCCGGCACCTTCATCGACGTGGCCCACGCTGAGGAACAGCGCAGAGCCCAGACGATCCATTTCTCGGATCCGGAGACCGACTACTGGCTCTGGGACTATCTGGTGGCGGGAAGCTCCGCCCTCGGCGCCAAGACCTTCCCCATCGACACTCCGGGAGCGGTCGGGTCGGGGGGCACACTCACAGTACGGCTGTACGGCATGTCGACGGTGGCCGGTTCGACCCATCAGGTGACGGTAACCCTCAATGGCCACGCGCTCGGAGAAGCCCGCTGGTCGGGGTTCGGACCCTTCGATCTCGCGGTGCCGTTCGACGGCGGGTTGCTGCGCGACGGCCGCAACGATGTGCTTCTCTCCGCCGCGGCCGGTGCCAAGGGGAGCTACCCGTTCCTGGATTACATGGATCTGGAGTACGAGCGGGCGTTCGTGGCTTCGGGCGACCGTCTGCTCCTACGCAGCGGTGGGTACTCCGTGGTGGCCGTGGACGGCTTCTCGGGATTCGATATCCAGGTGTTCGACCTGTCCGACCCGGCCGCGCCCGCGGTGGTGGCGGCGGAGGTGACGGAGATCTCCCCAGGCTCGTATCGCGCGATCTTCCGATCCGGCGCTGACGATACCGCCTATCTCGTCGAGCACTCGGTGGCCACTCGCGGGCCATCCGCGGTCGTGGCCGACGTGCCTTCGCGACTCAAGACTCGCGCCCCCGGCGCGGACTACCTGGTGATCGCCCCCACGGCGCTCGTGGCCTCCGCCCGCACTCTCGCGGACTACCGAGCGGGTCAGGGGTGGAAGACCGAGGTGGTGGATCTCGAGGACATCTACGACGAGTTCAACGGCGGCATGGCGTCACCGCACGCCATCCGCAGCTTCCTCTCCTACGCCTACGACAACTGGACGCGGAAGCCGCGCTTCGTGGTGCTGGCCGGCGCCGGGAGTGTGGACTACCTGGATCGTCTGGGCTACGGCGGCAATCTCGTGCCTCCGCTCCTCGTGAGCACCCCTGAAGGGCTGGTGGCCTCCGATGCGCGGCTCGGCGACGTGCGGGGAGACGACGGCGTTCCCGAGATCGCCGTTGGGCGGCTCCCGGCGGCCGACTCGCAGGAACTCACGACGATGATCGCCAAGATACGGGCGTACGAGTCCGAATCGGGTGCGTGGAAATCCAGGGCCCTCTTCGTGGCCGACGATGCGGATCAAGCCGGGGACTTCCCGGCCTGCATCGAGAGCTTGAAGGGTCTGGTGCCGGATCCGTTCCAGTCCCGCACCATCGTGGTGGATCCGTCGGACGCGGCCACGCCCACCACTGCCAACGGGGACCTGCTCCGGGAGTGGAACCAAGGTGCGGGCTTCGTGACCTACCTCGGCCACGCGGGGCTCACCAGTCTCACCGGCAACGACCTCTTCGACGCTGAGGACGCCGCACGGCTCGCCAACGGCGAACGTCTGCCGGTGGTGTCCCTCATGACCTGTGTGGCCGGCAACTTCGCGGCGCCCGGATTCGACGCGCTCAGCGAGGTTCTTGTGCTGAATCCGGGCGGCGGTGCGGTCGCGGTGTGGGCTCCCAGCGGGTCTTCGCGCAACGCGGAAGCGCTTGTGTTGGACGAGGGTCTCGTGCGCGCCTTCTTCGCGGAGGAGGACACCGTTCTGGGCACGGCGATCATCGAGTCGATGAAGGCGTACGCGGCTTCCGGCCGCGTGAGGTACATGCTGGACATCTACAATCTCCTGGGTGACCCGGCACTCCGGGTACGATAGAGTCGGTGTAGGTGAGTGCCAAGGCCACACAGTCCCTTCGCAAGAACGGCGACGCCGTGACCCGCACCATCGCCGGCGAGACCCTGCTCGTGCCGATCCGCGGACGCCTTGCCGATCTTCGCCAGATCTTCTCGCTCAATCCGGTGGCCGCCTGCGTGTGGGAGTCGATCGACGGGGCCCGTGACATCCCCGGGCTGGCCCGCGAGGTGGCGGCTGTGTTCGACGTCGACCAGGAGCAGGCCGTCACCGACGTACGGCGCTTCGTGCAACAACTCGTCGACGCCGGGCTGGTCGTGGGGCCGGACGAGTCAGCGGAGCCGGCGGCTTCCGTCTCCGACGGAGGCCTGGGCGGCACGGAGTCCTGATGGACTGCCTCCGCCCGCAGGACGGGAACGACTATCTCAAGTGGTTCGTGGGGAAGGCGACGGCGGAGCGGACCCCGCTGGCGGGCACTCTCGAGCTGACCGCCCGCTGCAATCTCCGCTGCGTGCACTGCTACCTGGGCTCACTGCGGGGCCCGCGAGCCCTCGGCCCGGCGCCGGCGAGAGAACTCGGCACGGCTCGGATCCGCGGCCTCCTGGACGAGATGGTCGAAGCCGGCTGTCTCCAACTCCTCATCACCGGCGGGGAACCTCTGCTCCGCCCCGACTTCGCCGAGGTGTACCGCCACGCCCGCGAGCGCGGGCTCTTGATGGGCGTGTTCACGAACGGCACGCTGGTGGACGCGGCCACGTGCTCGCTCTTCCGCGAGTTGCCTCCCGAAACGGTCGAGGTGACTCTCTACGGGGTCACAGCCGCCACGTACGAGGCGATCACCCAGGTGGAAGGCTCGTACGCCCGCTGCGTGGCCGGGATCGAGCGCCTCCTGCACGCCGGGGTGCGGGTGGCCCTGAAGACTGTACTCCTCACGGCGAACGTGCACGAGTTCGACGCGATGCGGGCCCTCGCGCGGTCGTACGACGTGCCTTTCCGCTACGACGCCGCGGTGTCCGCCGCCCTCGACGGCGACCGGTCGCCGGTGGCCTTCCGGTTGCCGGTGGCCCAAGCGATCGAACTCGAACTGGCGGACGGCCTCCGCATGGGTCAGTGGAGGAAGCGCGGCGAGCGGCACCGGGAGAACACCGGGCCCCACCGGCTCTACGGCTGCGGCGCGGGTGTCAACGCGTTCTTCATCGACGCGACAGCCAGACTGTACCCGTGCCTCATGGCGCGCAGCGTGAGCTATGATGTGAGTGGAGGCGGGTTTTTCCTCGGCTGGAGAGACACAATCCCGAAGGTGCACGAACTGGCACCCGGCAAGACCGTGGGCTGTGTCACGTGCCCCGCCCGCCCGTTCTGCGATACGTGCCCTGGGTTCGTCGCGTTGGAGACGGGAGCCGAGGACGGGCGGTCCGAGTTCCTGTGTCGCACCGCGTGGGCACGCCGAGACGCGGTCGGGGTGGAAGGCTGATCAGAGGTCGAGCATGAGAGGCATGATGAGCGACAGAGACGAGGAACGCGACCGCGGGAAGACGCCGTACGAGCCGCCGCGCCTCTTGGTCATCGATCTGGCGGCCGAGGAGGTGCTCCTGGGCGGGTGCAAGATCGGCTCCATGTCCGGGCCGAACGCGGTGGGGTACAACGATCCCTGCGAAGTGACGAGTTGTACCACCCTCGGGTCGTAGACGGTTCGTCCCGCGTGACTCCCCGGGCTCACGGGCTGCGACTCGGCGGCCTGCGTTTCGCAGTAGTCCCGCCTTCCGGAGACGTCTCCACCGAGGATGAGGACGATGTCTACGCCCCCTTCTCCGAGAGCATTCCGCCCGCCGCCGCCGATGTGCAGGTGCACCTGTCGTTCGACGAGGCGCCCGACGTGCGCCGGATGAGCCCCCTCTTCGAAGGGGGGCTCCTCTACACCGTCTACGCGGATGGTGCCGACCGAGTGGTGGTGATCCAGCCCCCTGGCGCCGCCCGTCCGTCTTGGATCGCGCGGTTCACGCTCGAGGTGCGCGACGTCACCCTGTGGTACGACACGGTGTCCTCGGCGCCGGGCGAGCACCTCCGCGGAGGGGTCGATCCGCTGCGTTATCCGCTGGATCAGATCCTGCTCATGTATGCGCTCGCGTCTCGCGAGGGGCTGCTGGTGCATGCGGCGGGCGCCGTGGTGGGCGGGCGGACGCTCCTCTGTTGCGGACGGTCGGGAGCGGGGAAGAGCACGCTCACCCGTCAGTTCCTCGCCACGGGGGTCACCGACATCCTGAGCGACGATCGGATCATCGTGCGGAGGGTGGGGACGGAGCTCCTCGCCTACGGCACGCCCTGGCCCGGAGAGGCGCGTATCGCCAGTGCCGGCAGCGCTCCCTTGTGCGCGTTGCTGTTCTTGAGCAAGGGGAGGGAGAACACGATCAGGGAGTTGTCTTCCACCGAGGCGCTCCATCGCCTCTTCCCCGTGGGATCGATCCCGTGGTACGACCGCGGAGCGCTGCCCGGTGCTCTCGCCTTCTGTGAGTGGCTCATCGGCGCGGTGCCCGCCTTCGAGCTCGAGTTCCTGCCGGAGCCGGCGGCGGCCGAAACTGTACGCGACTTCTTCGCGCAGGCGGTGGTGGCATGATGCCGGACGCCGGACGACCGTTGGGAGCGGAGACGTTGGCGCAGCTCACCAGGGATGTTCTCGGGCGAGGCGCCTCGGTGCGCCTCTCCACGCGGGGCGGCAGCATGACGCCCTCCATCCGCGACGGCGACGTGGTGCGGGTGGATGCCGTGCGGTCCGCGGATCTGCGCGTGGGGGACGTGATCCTCTACCGTGACGCCTGGGGCCGTCTGCTGGCCCATAGAGTGCTGGGTTACGCAGGCGGGCGGGGTGAGAGATCGGTGTTGGTGGTGCGCGGTGACGCGTTCCGCGGAGCGGGGGAGCGGATCTTGAGCGCGTGGGTGCTCGGGCGCGTCGTCGGCGTGGAGCGGGACGGCCGGTATCTTCCCCTGTCGGGGACCGGCGCACGGTGGTGCGGGCTCGTGCGGGCCCGCGCTCCTCGCGGCGCGGTGCGCGTCGTCCGCGCCCTTGCCCGGGCACAGCGGGCGGCCTACAAGGCTGTTGAAGAATGACGCTTCGCCTTCAGAGCGCGATGGGCGAGTGCGAGACAAGGACGCAGGAAGCGCTCGTAGCAGCGCTACGGGCGCGACCGAGGACGCCGTATCGCGCCGCCCAGTGCGTTCTGGGGGCCAAGGCTTCGATCTTCAACAGCCTCCTACGGCCTGGCCGTGCGTCTCGGCGCTCCGCGGGCCGTCGGCTTCGGCCGTGGTGTACGCTAGGGTCATGACGAACTCGACCCCGGATACGGGTGCCCTGTACGAATCGTCCCCGGACGCCCTCGAGACCGTGGAACTCGCGGACTACCTCCGGGTGGTCCGGGAACGCTGGCTCGTGGTGGTCGTCGCCGTGGTGGTGGTGCTTGCGGCCGCCCTCTTCGTGTCGCTCCGCACCACTCCACTCTACAAGTCCACGGCCGTCCTGGTGCGCGACGCCAACCAGGCCACGGACACCATCTTCGGGAACTACGTGTACCGCGACGTGGAGCGGGAGTTGCAGACGGCGGCCGCTACGGTGGCCACCGAAGAGGTGGCGGGCTTCGCGCAGGCGGCGCTCGGTTCAGGGCCGGGGTCCGCATTAGAGCCCGCCGCCCTGCTCGGGATGATCTCGGCGCAGCCGCAGCAGAACGCCGACATCCTGCGGTTGGAGGCCGTGAGCACGGACCCGGCGGAGGCCGCCGCTGTCGCGAATGCCTTCGCAACCGGGTTCATCGAGGGCCGCAAAGAGAAGCAGAAGGAGGCCATCGCCTTGGCCAGCCGGGTGGTCCAAGGCCAGTTGGACCGGCTCACCGAGGTGGATCTGGCCACCAACCGCGGCGTCTACTTCCGACAGCGCCTCGAGGAGCTCAGCATCATCGGGGAACTCCAGACCGGCGGCTACGTGCTTACGCAGCCGGCCGCGGCGGCCGCCGGACCGTTCACGCCTCAGCCTCTCCGCGACTCGATCCTGGCGCTGGCGGTGGGACTGGTGCTGGGCGTGGGTCTTGCCTTCCTCCTCGAGTACCTCGACCGGCGCATCAAGAGCGAGGAGGAGATGGAGCGTCAGTTCGGCCTGCCGGTGCTCACCACCGTCCCCGTCGTCGGTCGGGAGTGGGGGGGCGATTCTCGGACGGCGCGGAGCCGCGGGAACGGGCGCCGCTCCGGCACTGCCCGCCGAAGCGCGGCGGTGGGCTTCATGGACGCCAACACCCGTTTGGTGGAGCCCTTCCGAACGCTGCGTTCCAACCTCCGTTTCTTCGAGACCGAGCGCGATTCGCAGGGTCTGCTCATCACCAGCGCCCTCCCCAATGAGGGAAAGACGGTAACCACGGCCAACCTGGCCCTCAGCCTGGCGATGATGGGCAACAGTGTGCTCGTGATCGAGGCCGACATGCGCCGCCCGATGGTGCATAACTACCTAGGGCTACCGAACGACGTGGGTCTCTCCACCGTGCTCGCGGGCGCGAGCGTCCTGGACGACGTGTTGCGCCCGGTGCGTGTGGGCGCCTTCGCCCCCGCGGACGGCTTCCCGTCGCGGAACGGCGCGGCCGCCGAACGCTCGGGCGAGCGGGGCAGCCTTCACGTGCTCACGTCCGGACCGGCGCCGCCGAACCCCACCGAACTCCTCGGATCCACCCGCATGCTCGAGCTGTTGTACGAGACCCGAAAACGCTTCCAGTACGTGCTGGTGGATTCGCCTCCCATCCTCATGGTGGCCGACGCGCTGGTGCTCGCCCCTCGGGTGGGCGCGGTGCTGCTGGCCACACGTCTCTTCTCCACCACCAGGGACGAGGCGCAGCGTACCCGGGCTCTCGTGGAGCGTTCGGGTGGGGAGGTGCGGATCATCGGCCTCGTGGCCGGTGGAGCCCGGCCGGGCCGGAGCTACTACGGCCGGTATGGCCACTACGCGGGATACGGCGACTACGACACTCCCCACCGAGCCCCCGCGCGTACTTGAGTCCGACCCGGAGCGGTCGGATGAGGTGGTAGAGGGGGAAGAAGCGGTCGGGGAGGGGGATGGCCTGCCAGTCGGTGGGGCTCGCCATGAGCGCCAGCTCGACGGTGCGGCGGAGGGTCGCCGGGAGACCCCCGTTCCACGGGGCGCCGGCCGCCAGTCGCCGGACCGTGCCGGCGGGCGTGTGGTGGGCGCGCGCGGCGGCCAGCCCGCGCGCCGAGCGGAGTATCGTCCGCCCGTTCCGCGGTTCGGTTGCGTGGGAGAGGAGGAGGCGCGAGGCCCGAGGAAGGGGCGTCTCCAGATTGTCGGTGGCGAGGGCGGCCGCCACTATCAGGTGGGCTTCGAAGCCCAGCCACCCGGCCAGCCGGAAGGTCTCCTCCAGGGTGTCGGTGTCGAGGCGGCGGAACAACTCGGCCACGTCGACGGCCCAGAGCAGTCGCTCCCACAGGTGACCGCCGCCGTGGACGGCCAGTTGAAGGAGCGTGCGGGAAAGGCCGAGCACCGGAACCGGCCTGCCGTCCAGGAACTCCAGGCGGGTGCCGTCCCACCAGAAACCCGCGGGCGGGTGGCGGCGGCCGTACCGTGTGACAGGTTCCCAGTGCAGCTCCACGTGGGAGCGGGTGTCCGGCTGGGCGTAGTGGTAGTGCTTGCCCGCCCGCCGGAGGGCGTCCCTGCGGCGCGGGGTGAGTGGTCCGTAGTCTTCCAGGAGTTCGTACCCGCGCCCGGCGAGCACCGCGGCGGCGCGATCCAGGTCGGCCGGTCGTACCAGGAGATCGAGGTCACCGGCGGGTCGGAGAGCCGGATCTCCATAGAGGAAGGCCCCGAGCGGCTGCCCCTTGAGTACCAGGGGCGCGGCGCCGGCGGCGGTGAGGTCGTCCACAAGACCATGTAGGATGGCGGCCTGGACGAGGTTGTTCCGCGCCACTCGATCGCTTTCGGCCGCGAGACGGTGCCGAGTCTCCTGCGGCACGTCCGTCCGCTCTCCGAGGTGGGCGTGGGCGAGCGGTTGGAGGCCGTGGTTCCGCGTGAGGGCGGCGAACGTACCCCAGTCGATCCGTCGGTGGCTGGGGGCGCCGCCGAGGCCGGCGGCGGTCTCGAGTGTGAGGCCGGTCAGGGCGGCATCAAGCAGCCCGGCCGTCTCGGGGGCGTCGGGCGCGCGGCAGCAGGCCAGGAGGAGCCGCACCTCCGGTGCCACGAACGCTGAGGTCGGGTTCCCCTTCTTCATGCTGCGCATCATACTAGCGTCGGTGGGTCGGGGGCGGCGCCGGGCGGTTCGGCGGGCAGAGGGCTCGTCAGGCGCCGCGTTCGGCGGGCCGAAGGCTCGTCGGACGCCGCGTCGGCCGGCGAACTGGGTCGATGGGGCTCACACGAGATGGTCGAGCGGGAGGCCGGTGATTCCGAGCATGTGCGCGGACGATCGACAGACGGAGGGTCGGGGAGCGGGTGTCGGCGCGGGCGCGAACGCGGGCCTCCGCGCCCGTCTCCTCGGGGCGTTCGGCCGACTCCTCCACCTTCCGTGGGCGCTCCGCCTGGTCTGGTCGGCGGCTCGACGTTGGACCATTGCGTGGCTCCTTCTGATCCTGGGGCAGGGCCTCGTGCCGGTGGGTGTGGTCTTCCTCGTGCGGAGTGTCGTGAACGGTGTGGTCGCGGCAGTGGAAGCGGGCGGGGGCTGGGTGGACGTGCGGCCCGTGGTGCTCCTGGCCGCGGCGCTCGGAGGGCTCCTCGTGGCCGGCGAGGGACTTCGGGGTCTCGCCGGGTGGGTGCGCGCCGCCCAAGGTGAGTTGGTGCGCGATCACATCGCCGGGTTGATCCACCATCGTTCGGTTGAACTCGACCTCGCGTACTACGAGACGCCCGAGTACCACGATCACCTTCACCGAGCCCAGGGCGAGGCGCTCCACCGGCCGCTGGCTTTGGTGGAGGGTCTCGGCACACTCCTGCAGAACTCCGTGACCTTCGTGGCTATGCTCGCCGTACTCGTCCCATACGGGTGGTGGCTGCCCTTCGTCCTACTGGCGAGCACGGTGCCCGCGCTGCTCGTGGTGCTGCGTCACTCCTCCGCCCAGCACGCCTGGCGGCGACGCACCACCGCCGACGAGCGGCGCACCTGGTACTACTCCTACCTGCTCACGCGGGCGGACGCGGCCATGGAGGTGCGACTCTTCGATCTGGGCGCCCGTCTCATGTCCCGGTACGACGAATTGCGGAGCCGGCTCCGCGTCGAGCGGCTGTCCCTCGCGCGGCGCCAGGGACTCGCGGCCGCCGGGGCGGGTGTGTTCGGCCTGGCGGTGGCCGGCGCCGCCATGGCTTGGATGGTATGGCGCACGGCACGAGGCGGTGCGTCGCTCGGCGACTTGGCGCTGTTCTATCAGGCTTTTCAGCAGGGTCAGCGCTTGTTGCGTGCCGTGCTGGAAGGGGTGGGCCAGTTGCTGGGGAACGCCCTTTTCCTGGGCGATCTGCGCGAGTTCATGAATCTGGAGCCACGGGTGGTGGATCCGCCGCCGGGCGTCGGCGTATCGGCGGGCGGGGGGGCCGGGTCTGCGTCGGCTCCCAACGTGGGTGGCGGGCGGCCTCCCTCCGGCCCGCCGGGTGTCCGCCTGATCGGCGTCACGTTCGCCTATCCGGGGAGTGCTCGACGGGTCCTCGATGATTTCAGCTTCGCCGTCCCTTCGGGAGGGATCGTGGCGCTCATGGGTCCGAACGGCTCCGGCAAGAGCACGATCTTCAAGCTGATCGGTCGCCTGTACGATCCACAACAGGGCACCGTCGAGATCGGCGGAGTGGACGTGCGCTGCCTCCCGTTGGCCGATCTGCGCAGCGGGATCACGATTCTCGCCCAGCGGCCGGTAGAGTACAGCATGACCGCCTCGGACAACATCGCCCTCGGGCGGTGGGCCGGCGACAGGGCGGGGGGCGTATCGGACGAGGACCGCGAGAGCGTGATCCGCGCGGCCGCATCGGCGGGAGTTGACGAGTTGATACGAGAGTTGCCGCAGGGCTATGAGACCCTGCTGGGGAGGTGGTTCGACGGCGGGGTGGAACTCAGCGTGGGCGAGTGGCAGCGCGTGGCGTTGGCCCGCGCCTTCGCGCGCCCGGCGCCGGTCATGCTCCTCGACGAGCCCACCAGTGCCATGGATCCGTGGGCGGAAGCCGAGTGGATGGCGCGTCTCCGAGAGATGGCCGAAGGGCGCACCGTTCTCCTGGTGACTCACCGCCTCTCGACGGCCATGCATGCGGACGTGGTCCAGGTGTTGGTGGATGGGAGGATCGTAGAATCCGGCCCTCACGCCGAGCTCCTCGCTGCCGGTGGGGAGTATGCGCGATCGTGGACGGTACAGAGGGGTACGATATGCTGAGTTACGTCGCCCTACAGTCGGTCCCCATCCGGGCCGATACCCATATGATGGACTCAGAGTGAGAAGAATACCGAGAGGTGTGGATATGCGTGGTGGGCGACGCGGGGCGCGGGCGAGAAACGAGCGGCGGCGGGCGTCGAGGGCACCCGTCGCGGTGCTCGGGGTGGCGCTGATCGCCGTGTGCGCGGTTGCGCTGTTCGGCACCGGTGCCCGCGCCGCGAGCGTCCCTGACCCCGTCGTCGTGTCACCTGCGCCCGGCGTCCGGGCCCTCGTGGAGTTCGACGCGGACGGCTTCGGTACCTCATGGATGGCCTGGGAACTGGCCGACACCGGCGCCCACGTTCTCGCAGTCCTCGGTAGGCAACGGACGATCGTGGTCATGCTGCCCACGGAGGCGGCGATGGCACGTCTGGCTCGTCGTCCGGGGGTCCGGAGCGTGGAACTCGACGTCCGCGTGAATGCGGCGGTCGGGCGCACGGGAGGCACTGTGCCGCGGAGCACCACCACGACTCGTCCCGTCACGACCACCTCCACCACGACCTCCTCCTCCACCACCACGTCGACTACAACCACCACCGCGCCGACGACCACCACCGCGCCGACGACCACCACCGCGCCGACGACCACCACCAAGCCGACCACCACCACCAAGCCGACCACCACCACCACGGCGACGACCTCTACCACGTCGACGACTATTACCAGATCGCGGATCACGACCACGACCACGGCCGCACCGACCACCACCACGACCACCGTGCCCCTGCCGAAACTGCCTCCGTCCACTCAATCGACACCCTGGGGGGTCGCACGCCTCGCGGCGCCCGCCGTCTGGTCTGGGGAGGTTCCCGGCCGGAACAGAGGCCAGGGCGTGAACGTCGCCATACTCGACACGGGCGTGGATGCCGATCACCCGGACCTGGCCGCGAACGTCGAGGGCGGATACATGGCGATCACCAACAACAGCCTGTACCTGAACGGTGCCTCGTACGACGACGACAACGGGCACGGCACCCACGTGGCGGGGATCATCGCCGCCGCCGACAACCTGGTCGGCGTGGTGGGCGTGGCCCCCGAAGCGGATCTGTACGCCGTCAAGGTGCTGGACCGCGACGGCTTGGGATGGATGAGCGATGTCGCCAGCGGGGTGTACTGGGCCATCGGGACACATTCGGACGCGAATCCGAACAACGATATCCAGGTGATCAACATGAGTCTGGGATCCGACTACCCGTCCAGTGCTCTTCGGGTCGCCGTGGCGGACGCGGAGGCGGCGGGCATCCTCATGGTCGCGGCGGCCGGGAACGACGGTGGTGCCGTGGACTATCCCGCGGCCGAGTCGCAGGTGATCGCCGTGGGTGCAACAGGCGCAACCGACCTGGTGTCGGCGTGGTCGAGCCGTGGTTTCGGGATGGAGCTGGCTGCTCCCGGTGTGGGTGTCCAGTCCACGTGGGCGTGGGGCCTGTACGGCTGGAAGAGCGGCACGTCGATGGCGGCTCCGCACGTGAGCGGAGCCGCGGCCCTGGTGTGGGCGGCTCGGCCCGCGCTGAGCGCGAGTGAGGTGAGGGCGCTGTTGGCGGTTTCGGCTGAAGACCTGGGTGTTCCCGGGTGGGACGAGGAGTCGGGCGTGGGGATGGTCCGTCCCGATCGGGCCTTGGGGCTCTAGTCCATGCGGCGGGCGAAGGTGTCCATGACGGCGGTCGCACTTCTCGCGCTCCTCGCGCTTTTCCTGGTGGGGTGTACCACGGACGGAGACGAGGGTGGCGGCGCGACCACGACCACGATCGCTCCGGCCCTGACGACCACGTCGTCTTCGGTTGCGAGTCCGGAACCCTCGGCAACGACCACCAGCCCTTCTGCGGACGACCTCACGGGAACACAACTCACGGCGCTTCTGACTCCCGAGGACGTGCAGGCCGTCTCCGGGCTCGCCAAAGTGGCTCGCGCCGGGCGCAATCCGGGAAGGGGTCTCGGCGGAGATCTGAACTTCGTCACGCCCGACGGTCAGCCGGTCTTGATGGTGGTGGTTCAGCCCGCTGCCAGCTTCTCGGCTTGGAAGTCCGATCCCGACAGCTACCGCGAGGATCTCGACGGGCTGGGCGAGGCCGCCTTCCTGGGACCGGCGCCCGCCATGAACGACATCCCCTACCTCGTGGTCTTCCGCTCGGGGGAGCGTACGATCGGGCTGCTCACGTATGACGATCCGGGCGTGTCGGGCTGGCACAACCTGCTCACACTCGAACAGTTGCAGGAGCTGGCTCGAGTGATCATCGGTCGGCTGTAGGGTGAGGCCTGTCCGCCCCCCTCCTCATGACTTCCGTTTGCTCATGGATGAAGTGCCGGCCATGATCTGGCTCATGGAGCCGCTCACCATGGCGATCATCTACCGGAACCGGAGTTCGTCGGTGTTCTTGGGGGAGGGCACGCCGGGGGAGACCGCCGACACGCCCGACACGATCGACTCGTGGAAGAGCCGTCTACATCCAGACGATGCGGACCGGTACCTGGCCGAGGCCGCGGCGTGCGTTCGGGAGGGTCGACCGCTATCGATCGAGTTCCGCACCCTCCGAGCCGACGGTGTCTACCGCTGGGTCGTCGATCAGGCGGTACCCCATTTCGCGGCCGACGGCTCCCTGGCGTACTACGTGGGCTCCACGCTCGACATCACCGAGCAGGTGCAGGCCGAGCAGGAACTCCGCGCTCGAGAGCGGGCGGAACTCGAACGCCTGCGCTCCATCCTGCCGATATGCTCTCACTGCCGGATGATCAGGGATCTCGAGGGGCAGTGGCACGACATCGAGGAGTACGTGGGCGCGCAGATGTCCGCGGACTTCAGTCACGGGTTGTGTCCTGCGTGTCTCAAACTGTACGAGGGAGAGTAGCCGACCGGGCCGGCGGCGTCCGGGGTCCCGCGCGTAGCTCCGGCACGAGCCGGTAGTCCGCTACGGCGTCAGCGTGAGGCGGTCTTGCGTCGCCGTGTCGATGGATCCCGGTCTCCAGGGCATGGGCTGGTGTTCCACCTTCCGCCACAGATCGATCATGTCCGTGTAGTGCGGGTGGTACGCGTGCCCGGACTGGCCGGTGGTGTGGAGCGCGAGCGAGCGGTCGAGATCGTCGAGATCCACGATCATGCGCATGGAGGGCAGGCTGACGACTTCGAACGGCTCCCGGGCGTTCCAGTTCGCGGCGTTCACGAGGCTGGTGCCGCCGGGCACGGGGTACGGTCCGCGGTTGAAGAGCCCCTCGATCACACCGATACCCGACTCGCCCAGCGTCTGGTTGCGGAAGGTGACCGTGTGCAGGTCGCCCCAGTTCCATTTTGAGGGATCGTCTCCGTGGGCGGCCGCGAGTTCGTCCACCGCCTCGCTCATGGCGCGCACGAGGATGGCATCGCGGTCTTCGACCGTGGGTGTGCTGGAGTCGTCCCACCAGGGGCTGTCCGGCTCCGACGCCAGCCTGCCGACCACCTCGAACCAGATGCTGCCGCCGCGTGGGCCCATGTCCGCGGGGAGGTCATCGGCGAAGGCGTCGTCCAGGAGGTGTACCCAGAACGTCTCGAAGAAGGCGGTCGCGGGGGAGTCGACCGTCTCGCGGAGATCCCAGGTCTCCAGCAGGTCCAGCGCGGCGCTCAGTCGCTCGCGGGCTGCGGCGTCGAGACCGGCGGCTTCGAGGTCGGCGGCCAGCATGAGAGGCCGGAGCCGCTCGGCGTTCAGGTTGTAGTCGTCAGCTTGGATATCGCGCATGTCGGCGATCTCCAGCGGGTGGTCGGCTCCCTCGATGAGGTCGGTGATGCGCTGGGCGCGGTAGCCGTAGTGCCAGTCGTAGGTGATGGGGGCCTCCGTGCCCGGGAATGGTGGGGGGGGATCCTTGGAGAAGTGACTGAGGAGATCGATCAGGCCGCTGGGCGTAACCGCGTTGTTGGCGGTGACGATAAACCCCTCCGGCGGGTCGAAGGCGTAGGGCAGAAGCCTGAAGGGCACGTAGCCGAGCCACTCGTTCTCACCGGTCCAGCCGGCGGTGGGGTAGCGGCCGTCGTTGTCACCCGGCACGCCGACGGTCGGGCCGCCGGTGGCGTCGGAGAACCCCGAGCGCACCGGGATCTTGCCCGGCATCTGGTAGCCGATGTGGCCGTCCACGTCGGCGTACAGCAGGTTCTGGGACGGCACATCCCACCAGCGGGCGGCCTCGCGGAATTCAACGAAGTCGCGGGCCAGGTTCATCCCGCGCACGGCTCGGAGCGTGTTCGAGGGCTCCAGGGCGGTCCAGCGGAGCGCCAGCGCGAACTGCTCGGGTAGGTCGGGAACAAGGCCCGTGGGGCGGCCGACGTCCTCGAGCGGTTCGAACGTGTCGGAGATCACCGGGCCGTGCCGCGTGTAGCGGACGGTGAGCGTCACGGCTTCGCCGCCCGCCACCTCGATCTCCTCGGTCACCTTCTCCATGTCGACCCAGGCTCCGTCGACCTCGTATTGGTCGGGGTTCTCGGGATTCACCTTCTCGACGTACAGATCTTGGACGTCCGCCCCCACGTTTGTGAAGCCCCAGGCGATGCGGTCGTTGTGGCCGATGACGACCCCCGGGGCGCCAGGGAAGGAGAAGCCGGTGACGTTGACACGTCGCGGTTCGGACGAGGCGCCACCGGTGCCGTCGGGGTCGGCGGCGGCGTCGCCGGCCGCCGTGCCCGTGCCTTCGTGCAGCCCGACCTGATACCAGATCGACGGCATCTGCACGCCCAGGTGGGTATCGTTGGAGAGCAGGGGTTTGCCGGTGGCGGTGCGCGAGCCGGCGACCACCCAACTGTTCGAGCCCAGACTCTCGCGGAGGGGAGCCAGGAGACGGTCGAGACCGGCGACGTGTCCGTGGGCGGTTGCGGCGACTTCCAGCGGAGCGGCGACCACGGTTTCTTCATCGGCGGGTGTCGCCGCGACCGTAGCGGATGAGGTGGACGGCGGGACGGACGGGTCCGCGAGCGAGGCTTGGTCGCTCGATCCCGAAACGATGCTCGGGTGGTCCGTCGGGTAGGGCGGGTAGAGGTCGTCCAGCTGGTCGCGGGTGAGGGTGTTCAGGAGGACGGCCCGCTCTATCTCCTTGTCGAGGTTGGCGCTCAGGTCCCAGGACATCACCTTCACCCACACCAGGCTGTCGAGAGGTTCCCACGGCTCCGGCTCGTAGCCGCGGTTCGTGAGTCCGAGAACGGCGTACTCGAGGCTCAGCGAGGCGCCCCTCCGCTCGGCGAGGTAGGCGTTGACGCCGTCGGCGTAGGCCCCGAGGATGGTTGCCGATTCGGGGTCGAGGGCCGCCGCCTCCTCCTCGGCCACCCGCGCCCACCCGAGCGTGCGCAGGAAGCGGTCGGTGTCCAGCTGCGATTCCCCGAACATCTCGGAGAGGCGGCCGGCGCCGATGTGGCGCCACACGTCCATCTGCCAGAAACGGTCCTGCGCGTGCACGTAGCCCTGGGCCATGTAGAGATCGTGCTGGTTGGCGGCGTAGATCTGAGGAATGCCGAGATCGTCGCGGAGCACCTGCACCTCGGCCTGAAGGCCGGAGACTCGCAGGCTGCCGTCCGTCTCGGGGAAGCTGCGCCGTACGGTGAAGACGGCGAAGGCCGCTCCCAGGGCCGCGATGACGACAACCACCACCACCACCCACGTGACGATGCGGCGTACTCGGCGTGCCATCGCTTCCCCTCCACGTCGCTTGGAACCGCCCGGCGGCTTTGGCCGCTGACCCTGCGTGCCTCGTGCGGCCCGTGCGGCCCGTGCGGCCCGTGCGGCCCGTGCGGCCCGTGCGGCCCGTGCGGCCCGTGCGGCCCGTGCGGCCCGTGCGGCCCGTGCGGCCCGTGCGGCCCGT
>Ga0209347_1001029_pt1 | contig 53166 bp, 48 predicted proteins | sample AutmiccommuBRH23_FD_187382 | JGI IMG/M metagenome (GOLD analysis project Ga0209347, IMG submission 187382) | Deep subsurface microbial communities from Mt. Terri, Switzerland - Autotrophic microbial communities BRH/23 (SPAdes) (version 2) | ecosystem: Environmental > Aquatic > Deep subsurface >... | reverse complement strand
ACACTTCCAGATCGGTTTTTAAGCTTTCGGATAAACATCTCTGCAATTTTGCAACACCCAAATTTAATAAACTATATTTGATTTTCAGATTGTTACGAGGGTGTTGCAAAAAAATGCGGAAAACAGGAGAAGCCAATGTCTAATTCGGTCAACGTTATTCAGGCATCAACAACTTGAAACTCGAAACTCCAAACTCGAAACTCATCCTAGCCGCGTTTCTTTTTTTTCCGTTGTTTGCGCTGTTTCCCCAGATTTTTATTTCCGCTTACTTTTTCGTGTGGCCGGCGTTTCTTCTCATGAAATGCGCCCTGGTAATCGGGGTTTTCCATTTTTTTCTGCCGATCAATTTCGCGCATCTGCTCCTGATGTTCCGCCTTTCCGGTTGGTTCAATCACCAAATCTTCGGGCAGTGGTTTTTCCTCAATCGGCATACGAATCACCTCTTCAATTTTTTTCAGGTGATATTCTTCGGAAGGATTGATCAATGTGATGGCTTCACCATGATTGTTGGCCCGGGCCGTCCGTCCAATGCGGTGCACATAATCTTCATAGCGCTGGGGCAGGTCGAAGTTGATGACATGTGTAATCAATGAAACATCGAGGCCACGTGCCGAAACATCTGTCGAAATCAGAATCCGAAGTTCACCATCCTTAAAGGCCTGAATGGCGTTCATCCGGGTGTTTTGACCTTTGTTGGAATGCAGGATCCGTTTTTCGCCCTCGGTCTTTCGCTTAATCACTTTGTACACCATTTCCGCGTGCTCCTTGGTTCGCACGAAGATCAGCACCCGGTTAAAAACTTCTTCGTCCTGCAGCCAGTGCCGGACCAGGTTCAGCTTGGTTTTAAAATTCGGAACTTTAAAATAGGATTGCTTCACCAGCTGCGCCGGCGTAGCCGAAGGTGATACTTCCACACGCTCCGGGAAATCCAGAAACTCCTGCGTCATCAGTTCCACCTTTTCATCGAAGGTGGCCGAGAACAGCAGGTTTTGACGTTTGACCGGAATGATTTCGAGCAGTTGCCGAATCTGTGGCATAAAGCCCATGTCGAGCATCCGGTCGGCTTCATCAATCACCAGTGTTTTTATTTTTTTCAGCGAAACGGCCCCGGCATGGTACAAATCGCGCAGGCGGCCGGGTGTTGCCACCAGAATATCGATGCCAGGTTCGATCAATGCGGCGTGTTTGGTCCAGCCAACGCCGCCGTAAACAGCGGCATGACGAATATCGCTGTAGCGGGTCAGTTCTTCAATGTCGTCGCCCACCTGAATGGACAACTCGCGCGTAGGCACTAAAATCAGGACCCGCGGATCAACTCCTTCGGCTTTCACCAGCTTCATGAATATCGGCAGCAGGTACGCGGCCGTTTTACCGGTTCCGGTTTGTGCCACACCCACCACGTCGGCTCCCGACCGAATGACGGGAATGGCTTTCGCTTGTATTGGCGTGGGCTGTTCAAAGCCCAGTTCATCCAACACCTTCAAAATCGATTTGTTAACTTTTAACTCGCTGAAACTTGTCATAGGCCGCAAAGATACACTTTTAATGTTTCCGAATCACAGCTCGAATTTAGGGGGATGCTCAGAGGAGTGATAATTAGCGATTGGTCATTGATAGTCATTTGATTGTCATTCGGTGGTCATCGATGGTGATAGCTGGATGATTTACTCCGCAAAATAGACCCGAAGGGATTTTATAAGGGTGGATGCTGAGTACTTGTGGCTTGCTACCTGCTGCAGATTCTGCTTCACACCATGCTTTTTCAGCGCGATGAGCCCCGAATAATCAGCTCGGGGAAAAGCTTTTCCACTTTTGGGGTGAAGGCTTCCTGGGCGGCATTCACCCGTTTCATCAGGATGCGGGCCGAAAGCATGCCCAGCTCGTAGGTGGGTTGCCAAACGGTTGACAAGGAGGGTTTGAAGTAGCAGGAATAGGGCTCATCGTCGAAGCCAATCACGGAGATTTCATTGGGAATGGAGATTCCGGCTTCTTTGATCACGTACATGGCTCCAATGGCCACGCCGTCGTTGACGGTGAAAATGGCATCAGGTGGCTCAGGCAGCGCCAGCAAGTGTTTGGTCGGCTCAATGCCCGCCTCGGGCGTAAAGCCACTGCTTTCGATGATGTAGTCGTCCAGCACCGGAAGCTGGTACTTTTTTAGGGCATCGCGATAAGCGGCCAGCCGGTGCCGTGCGGTGGACAGCGTGGCTGAACCGGCAATATGGGCGATTCTCCGGCAGCCGGTGTGGATTAAATATTCAACAGCCTGAAGGGCACCACGGTATTCATCCACAAACACTTTGTCAACTTCCAGGTCCTCACAGTCGCGGTCGAAAATGACCAGCGGAAACAGGCTGTCCTTCAACACCTGCAAATGCCCGTAATCTTTGGTTTCCCGCGAGGGGGAAATCAAAAATCCATCGACCCGGATGGACGTAAATTTCTCAACCAAAGCTTTTTCTTCTTCCAGCGACTCGTTCGACTGGCCAATAATCATGTTCATGCCCTGTGCCGTGAGCAAATCCTGTACGCCGCCGATCACCGAAGAAAAAAAGTAGCTGGTAATTTCCGGGACAATCACCCCGATCGTATTCGTCCGTTTTCGAAGCAAACTCAAGGCCAGCAGGTTGGGGTGATAGTTGAGTTTCCGGGCCAGCGCAATCACGGCTTCACGGGTTTGGCGGCTAATGGCCGGATGGTTGTTTAAAGCCCGTGAAACCGTAGCGGGAGAGATGTTCAGCTCGCGGGCAATATCGGTGATGGTGGTTCGTGCTTTCGACATGATTCCCTTGGGTTGTTCGGTTAAAACGATTCGGTTTGCAGCAGTGGAACAAGTTGTTTCATATCGAAAAAGACCGTGGCTCCCAGTGCTTCCAGCTTGGTTCGATTTTTTGCATGGCCATAGGCATAGGCCTGAAACCCGCCGGCAGTAGCTGCTTTTACACCGGCCAGGCTGTCTTCGATCACCGCGCAATTGGCGGCTTGGAAGCCCATTTCGCGGGCGGCATAAAGAAAGATGTCGGGCTGCGGTTTCCAGCTATTGATGTCGTACGAACTAAAAATCCGTTGGTCGAAATACGTGATCAGCCCGGTCGTCGTTAAGCTTAGCCTGATCTTCTCGCGCGGCCCGCTCGATGCCACGCAGAAAGGAATACCCGCCTGTTGCAACTCATCCAGTACCCGGGAAACTCCCTGAACCGGTTTTAAATCGGTTTTAAACAGGTCGAAGGTACGGCGGCGAAATTCTTGTTCAAAATCATCCGGAAATTCGGTTTTTGCATGGGTTTTCAGGTAGTCCAGCGTGCTTGACATGGATACGCCTGAGAAATTTTCAATGGCATCGTCCAGCGCCAGGGGCACGCCTACCGAGGCAGCCATCTCCACCAGCACCTGGTTCGAAATGGCTTCACTATCGACCAACACACCATCGTTGTCAAAAATTATACATTGATACTTCATGCCAGATTTTAATTGTTGTGCTTGCCGCCTTCGGTTATTTTTAGCCGAAGCGTTTAATTGTGAGCACAAATTACACAGATTTAAGCAAACAAAAAACCGGGGTGGTTTGGCTCTCTGGTGTCACGGTTTTAGAAGCGCAGATTTTAAAGCAAAACCCTGGCAAGTCGCGGAGACCTCTACGAAATCGTCTTGAAAACTTGAGTCATAACCCACCCGTTTCGCCAGTCGGCGAATCAATCTGACCTAAGAAACGAAGGGCAGGGGAGAATTTTTATTCACAGCCGATGGACAACGCGTCATTCCGAACCCCATCACAAACAACGCGTCATTCCGATCCGTCAGTTGCCGGACGGAATGTGTTGACGAGTGGCATCAGACGCTTCAAATAGTGAGGGTTTCACTTCGGGAGAAGCTCTCACTGGCATGCTACTCGGCTTATTGATCGGATGACTCGGAGTCATCCGATCAATAAAAGAAATGATGGCTTTTTGAACCGATCGCGCTTTCGATGCCCGCAGCATCGGATGTTTATAGAAACACAGCATCAGGGAAAGATGCGATCCCGGATGGGATCGAACGGCTGCCGAAACCGAAAGCGCCACAAAAGAAATCGTTAACAAATAGGATTCCTTGAAACAGGAATAAGGGGAAGCCGAAAGCACTACACGGCTTCCCTTCAACGGTTCACGACACATTGAAATGAATTCATAAATCCTCGATAAAAGCCCACGGCACATCGAAATGAATCCACGAGAGATAGATCAGTCTGCATGAAAGCTTGAAATGATTGCATGAAAGCTTGATGCCAATGCACGACACATTGAAATCGCTGCATGAAAGAGGAATACCAATGCATGACACATTGAAACGACTGCATGGGAGCTTGATGTCAGTGCATGAAACATTGAAATTGCTGCATGAGAGCTTGATGTCAGTGCACGACACATTGAAACAGCTGCATGAGAGATTGATAGCAGTGCATGACAGATTGAAATGACTGCACGAGAGATCGTTCGTTGGAAATGAAGCTAAAATAAGCATACCAGAAAAGACACCAAGATGAAACAGACCTTTGACTTTAGCATTGCATAACATCAGCACAAATCCGGGAGAAAGGGTACTGATATTTTTTACAATTCGACACCTAATACTTTGCTAAAAGCGAAATAACAACCATATTTGATGCACACAAGTTAGCCTTCATATAAAACAGCTGCGAGCCAACAGACAGAGTTTAGATTACACTCCCTTGGTTCTCCGGTCTGCACATACGAGTGAGGGCTTCACTCCAAGTGAAACCCTCACGACCTCCTATTTGAACATGGCCCTTCCCACTTTAGCGCAAGGTTATTTATTCGTAAAACTTTTTGCCCGGAAGTTTTTTATATAGGTACGGTGATTAAATTAGTCGTATCCTTCGGGCCGGCGGTTTGGCGCTATTGGGCAAACAGGCGACTCGCCGGCTCAACCGTGAATTTAGAAGTTATGGAATATCCTTTTATACATGCTATTCAACAATTACTGAAAGGCGATTTGCCGGGCGAGAAAGCGCATCGGAAAATGCTTCCGCCAGGCCGTAAACTATCGGCAAATTTTGAGGAGATGGCGGAGGTCAAATACAGTAGCGTGTTGCTGCTGTTGTTTCCGCATGACGGGCGGATTTATACCTGCCTGACGCGCCGCAATGCGAACATGAAAACCCATCCGGGGCAAATCAGCTTTCCGGGCGGAAGAATTGAGGAAGGCGAAAGCCCCGAGCTGACCGCCATGCGTGAAGCCCAGGAAGAAGTGGGCATTTCGCCGCTCGATGTGCAGTTGCTGGGTATGTTGTCGCAGTTGTATATTCCGGTTAGTGGGTACACGATTTTTCCTTATGTGGGCTGGGTCGATCATAAGCCTGAGTTTGTTTTGAACCAAGCGGAGGCCGAGAAATTGATCCTGTTTCCGGTACAGGATTTTTTACAGGAAGAACGGATTGGGCAGGTTGAACTCGACACCATTCGTGGGCGACTAACCGTGCCGTATTATCCTTACGCAGGCGAAATTATTTGGGGAGCCACGGCCATGATTTTGGCTGAATTTTTTGAGGTGCTAAAAGAAGGCAGCCTTACTCTGCAATAATATTGGTGTAATCTCTGTAGGTTTCCAGCACCCGATTGACGTAGTTGTAGGGTTCTTCGCCCCGGCAGTAGCCCCAGCGCACCACGGGGTCTTTATAGAATTTCGATGCCGATTTATTCAGTAGGTAATAATCCACATTGTCATCCCAAATCTCCGGATTTTTGTCGTATTTCTCAGCCAGGCGTTGGGCATCTTTTACGTGGCCAAGCCCCACGTTGTAGGCGGCCAGCACGAACTTCATTCGTTGGGTCGAATCGGGTACGTCGGGTTTGAGGTTCTTGTCAAGCCATTCCAAAAGGCGCACACCCACCCGGATGTTTTGTTCTGGTTCTTCATACTCATTCATTCTCACCAGGTCGGCTGTTTCCGGCATGATTTGCATCAGACCATAAGCTCCGGCCCAGGATTCAGCTTCGGGGTCAAAGCGCGACTCGCGGTAGATCATGGCTGCCAGAAAACGCCAGTCCATGCCGGCTTTGTTGGCAGCCTCTTTAATCAGCTCGTCAAAGGGCGATATGTTGCCGTCGCGTATGGAGTGGTAGCCGCTGCTGGCCATGGTGCTGGAGCGGCTGTTTTCAAAATACTTGTTGTATAGCACCGCGTAGGTGGTTGTTTTTCGAAAGCTGCGAATCCAGTTGTTGAGGTATTCCAGCCATTCGTCGGAACCGTTACGCACAGCCCAGGCAATGTTTTGTGGAAAACTGACCGGCGTGTGGATGTCGAGATTGGGATAGAATGTTTGATTGACTTTGGCCACGTTCTCGTCGCACACGGTGTAGTCAATCTCGCCATTGGCCACCATCGATACCAGCTGTTCCACCCCATAAATGGAGTCCTGCACAATGTCGATCTCCTCGCCAATTTCGTCAGACAGGTTGACCATTCTTCGGTAGTAGGCGGTATTTTTCTGCACGTAAACGGTCTTTCCGGCCAGGTCAAGTTGATTGCGGATCAGGGAGTCTTCCATGGCATGGAGCGGAAGGCTGCGCCAGTTTTCGGGTTTGCGTTGCACCAACACCTGGCGGGTTTGTTCCAGTGGCAGGGTAAAAGCAATAATTTCATCTCGCTTTTTTGTGATGGTTAAATTTTTGGCAACCAGGTCGTATTGCTCATTCTGAAGGCCTTCAAAAGTTTCCTGCAGGTTGTTGCTTACGGATATTTCCAGCTGAACGCCCATGTCTTCGGCCAGATGTTTCAATAGTTCGTACTTGAAGCCCATGGGTTTTCCACGGTAAATAAAATAGTTGGTTGAGTTGTAATCAACCACGGCCCGCAGCTGCCCCGATTTCATGATTCGTGTCAGGTCGTTTTTTTTGTCTGCGGCCTGGTTCTCACCCTTCCGGTCTTTTCGTCCGGTGCAGGCAAAAAGCAAGGCGACCAATAAAAGTAGGATTAATGGACGGTATGTCTGTTTCGTATTCATATCTGTTGGGTAACTTCGGGCTAATCGTAGAATGTCCAGGCGACTCCGAGCCTGAATGTTCTGCGGTATAGCGGGTAATCCGGTGCTGCCCAAAATCCGCCGTCTAAAAAGCCCGAGGCGGCATTCAGCCATTGGAAAAAGACCCGGGTTCGTTTTAGTTTCAGGTTGATGTGGGCATCAACGAAGGGGAAGTTACCAATTTTATCTTGATTTTGCCAATAGTAGCGACCCGTGGCCGGATCATAAGCATCTGCATAAAACTCGGTGTTGTAACGCAGGTCGGCTCCTATTTGGGTGTATAAGACTTTGGATATGATGGTTTTGTAGTTTAAACTGACGTAGGAGCTAAAATCAGGCAGGTGTAGGTATTGTTCCTGGTTGGCTTTTTGCCACAGAAACTGTCCACGCAGCAGCCAGTGTTTCGATTCGATGGTTTTGTTGAGGTAAGCCGCTAACACCAGCAGTTCGGAACTTCCCTGTCGCGGCAGCGCTTCGGCATCGTTATAGATGTAGTTCCCAATCAGGGCATAGTTGGCCCCCAGGGTCAGTTTATATTTCTGAGAGTGGATTTCGGCATTGACAATCATTTCGTTTAGGTTGTCGAACCGGTTGTTCCAGGCGTAATGATTGGAGCTGAATCGTTGCTCAAAGTAATCGGGGACGATCGTGTTCAGTTCGCCCGATATTTTCAGGCTTGTGGTATCCTTTCCAATTCGGATGGGTTTGTAAATAAAGGCACTCAATTCCGTTTGGCCTGATCGGTAGCCGGTCAGGTAAAATTTTCCCTCGGCCCCCCATTTCCAGAAAACACCTTCGTCGCGCGAGATTCCGCCGCCTGCAAAGGTATTGCTGTGTTTGAATTTCTGCAGCAGGGTGTCCACCGGCATTTTTATGCGGATGAGGTCGTGGCCGATGAAGGCGCGTTTTGTAAAGGTGTATTTCCGGTCGGGCGCTTCGTAAAACCTCAGCTGAAAAATGTTGGTCAGCCGGTTAAAGCCAATCGTATCATTGGTAGCCAGTGAGTCGATGTAGGTGTTGCGGTAAAACTGCCGGTTGGATGCTTGGTCGGTGTCGATATAGATTTTTTTGTTGCCTGAATATTCTACCTCATAAAAAAAACCGGTTCGCGGAATAAACTCATCCACGATGTTTCCCAGCGAATCTTCCACCTCAATGGTTTTTCCAAGCCGGTATTCGGTGTTCCAAAAAATGGTGTTGTTGTTCAAAGAGGTGTTGGCTTCGTCGAGATTGACAATGTAGATGTCGGTCTCTGAATACTCATTCAAGCCCGGATTTTCATCGGTCAAGCCGCCGTTTTCCATGTTACGGATCCGGTTGAAAAGCAGGTTGAAGTGCGAAACCCAATTGTTTGACTCATAACTGGAGTAAAACCCAATGGTGTGGTACTTGTTTTCCTGGTATTCGTATTGGCCCGTGGCTTTCGACTGGTCGTAAAGAAAAGCAAAGTTGAAGTCGCGGTTGATATTTTGCGAGTGAAACACATTGAAGCGGGTTTCATTCTGAATGTTTTTATTTTCACTTTGGCTGTAATCGAGCAGCGTGTAAGGCGTTGTTGTATTGAAGTACCGGATGTCCTCGGGAAATTTGGAATAGACATCGAAGGCCCTGTAAAAGTAGAAGTCAGAGTCGCCTTTTCGCTTGAAAAAATGATTCGATTGGTAGGCGCCACCCAGGTTGCCGGTAAAGGTATTGCTGATGCTGTTTTGATAGATGGGATTGTACAGGTGAAAGAAATTCAAGGCGGTATCCACCTCCGTTTCCTCCATCAGCGCTCCGTAGTTTTTCAATTCCCAACTGCGAATGAACGATGGAATGTGCTCTCCATGCTCGTGTTGATCTACCTCCAGACTATCGTTTGTTGGCAAGGTGCTTTCGGCATTGAATCCGCCAAAATTCCTGAGTTCTCCCTGGGCAAATAAAACGCTTACTGTGCCCAGTAAAATCCATATGGTTAACTGTATTTTCTGAAACATGCAGGGGCAAAGATAATTAAAAGTCAAAGTTTGACTGAGTTTTGTGCTTAAAAAAGTTTGGCGCCTTCATGGGGCATTGGACCGGGTCTGATTGGCCTTAAAACCGACCTGTTACAGCTAACTCACAAACTGGCTTTTTGTTGTTGGCCCGCGCTGATTTCGCTGAATAAACCTGTGGCTGTTTATCTACAAGTTTGCAGAATTATCTACAATCTGAATCGTCCGGCTTTTCGCTTCTAGCCTGCAATGCTAGTCGTTGGTGACTAATGATTTGTGCGTTTGTTTGGTTCCGAATTGAAAATTTTGTTCCGACTAGAATGATATTTGCTCAACGATGAAGAACAATATGGAAGCTTTGAAAGAGAATATCGTCGGTTCGCTCAATAGGTTTTTCACGGAGGTGGGGAACATCCTACTCTTTACCGGTCAGGTTATCCGGCAGTTTTTTTCGGCACCCTTCGAGTTTAAGGAGCTGATTCGCCAGGGATACTACATTGGTAACAAAACCCTGCCGTTGATTGCAATCACGGGGTTTATCATGGGTTTGGTGCTTACCTTGCAAAGCCGGCCGGTGATGGTTGATTTTGGAGCCGAATCGCTTTTGCCCGGGATGATTGCCATTTCAATCATTCGCGAAATAGGCCCGGTGATTACGGCTCTGCTGTGCGCCGGAAAAATCAGCTCTGGCATTGGCGCTGAGCTGGGAGCCATGAAAGTGACCGAACAGCTGGATGCCATGGAGGTTTCGGGAGCCAAGCCTTTAAACTACGTGGTGGCTACCCGGGTGATGGCAACAACGATTTTGGTGCCGATCCTCGTTTTTTTCGCTGATGCCATTGGCTTGTTTGGTTCGTTTGCCGCCCTGAACATGCGCGAAGATATCTCGTTGAGGTTGTTCTTTTCGCAGGCTTTCGACTCACTGAGCTTTGCCGATGTGATTCCCGCCACAATCAAAACGGTTTTCTTCGGATTTTTCATCGGACTGATTGGCTCGTACAAAGGCTACACAGCCGACCGGGGAACCGAATCGGTGGGGCTTTCGGCCAATTCGGCGGTGGTGACCGCTTCGCTGGTGATCTTCATTATCGATCTGATTGCTGTTCAGATTTCAGAATTGATTTACGGCTTTTAACACAAAAACTATGGAAACAGTTATTGAAATCAAACATCTGGAGAAGTCGTTCGATCAACTCGCGGTGCTGACCGATATTAATCTGAAATTGGAGCGGGGCGAGAATCTTGCGATTTTGGGAAAGTCGGGGACCGGCAAATCGGTGCTGACCAAGTGCATTGTCCGGCTGGTGCAGGCCGACAAGGGAGAAATACTGGTGCTTGGCAATGATATTCTTAAAATGGATGATGAGCAACTGAACGAAACCCGGAAAAAAGTGGGCTATCTGTTTCAGGGCGGTGCTTTGTACGACTCCATGACGGTCAGGCAAAACCTTGAATTTCAGATCAGGCGAACCCAGATGGAGAAAAAGAAAAAAGAGCTTCGCGAACTGGTGGAAGAATCGCTCGAAAATGTGGGCTTGGCGGATGCGATCAATAAAATGCCGGCGGAGCTCTCCGGAGGAATGAAAAAACGGATTGGGCTGGCCCGAACCTTGATTTTAAAACCGCAAATTATTTTGTACGACGAACCGACCACCGGCCTTGATCCGGTGACTTCAGGCGAAATCAGTGAGCTGATTTTGCAGGTTCAGGAGAAATACAACACCTCCTCCATCATTATTACACACGATATGAAATGTGCAAAGATGACGGCCAATCAACTTAAAATAATGAAGGATGGAAAGTTCTATGCCGAAGGCACTTTCAGCCAGTTAAGCGAAAGTGACGATCAGGAAGTGAAAGCCTATTTCAGCTAAAAAAATAGTATTATGAGTAAGATTAAAAGTCGTCCGTTAAAGTTAGGAATGCTGGTTTCCATTGGCTTATTGCTGTTTGTAATGGCCGTTTACTACCTGGGAAGCAAGCAGAACCTGTTCTCATCAACCTTCACCATAACCAGTCATTTTTCAGATGTGAAGGGCTTGGTTGAAGGCAACAAAGTCCGGTATTCAGGCATCAGTGTGGGCACGGTTTCGAACGTGACCATTATTTCCGACTCGACCATCTTGGTGGAGATGCTGGTGAATGAAAAAGTGCGGGAGTTTATCCGGAAAGATTCCAGGGTGGAAATTGGACGCGAAGGATTGATGGGCAGTAAAATGGTGATCATTCATCCGGGGTCGCCCGAGGCGGGCAGCGTGGAAGACCAGGGACAGCTGGCCTCGATTAACCCGGTTGATGTGCAGGAAATGGTGCAGGAGGCCCGGAAGATTATTGATGACAGCCGCATGGTGTCGAAAGCCCTTCTGGAAATGAGTGAGAAAATTAACAATGGCGATGGTGATTTGGCCAGGTTGATCAATGATAATTCAATCACAACAAAATTGAGCAAGGCTGGCGACGAACTGCTTGCCTTTACTGAAAACGCCAAAGAAATTTCAACGAAGGTAAATCGCGGAGAAGGAGACCTTGGACGCTTGGTCAATGATACGGCCATCACCTATGAACTGACATTCACCTTGAACCGCTTACGGCAAATGAGCGCCCGGGCGGATTCGGTGACCATGGAAATGCTGCTTTTCAGCAAAGAACTGAATGAAGGCAACGGTGTGCTCAACCGCCTGGTGTATGACGAGCAAATGGCACAGCACCTGGATACGACCGTTATTAAAGCTGGCCGTGGAATTGAAGAGGTGGCCAGAACAGCCGAAACCATTAGGGAAAGCTGGATTCTCAATCTTTTTTCAGGACGAAACAAAAAGGATAAGCAGGCGGACTAAATCGATGTTCGCTCGTTTAACTGGCTAAAAATTGGTATCTTCAAAAACTTTGGTTCCGGCCTTTTGTTTATATGTTAAAATAATAAGGCCGTTCAAAGCAAAAGTGCGCGCGCAAGCCGAATTTGCGAAAGTTGAGCGACCAAAAGAACAAAGTTCCTTTAGCCACCTGCATCCATGAAAAAGAAACTGGGAAAACAAATTGAAGAAATAGCCGAGATCATCAATCAATTGGAGGACGGAGATTTTGACGTGGAATCGTTGATGGAGCTGGATGAGCTGCTGGATTTGCTAAGCAACAAAATTAAATCGACCAAACTCGGATTTCCGCTCAGTGGACAGCCGGTCAAGCTAGAGTCGGTTAGGCACGAAGCCATTTTTATTTTCGACACCACCTACAAAGTTTACAAATACACCGGCATTTTCGATCATCTTTTTTATCCGGGGAAAAGCGGGGCACTGCATATTTCCGATCTGCTGAAAATTGAAGAGCAGGATGTTTTTTCCGCCCGGATTGATCGCTTGCTGGCCTCCCGGGAAAGCCAGGAGTTCGAAACCATTATTCGCTCAACCCAGGGAATTCCGCTGGCAGCAACCATTAGCCTTGAATTGCTTTCCGAGAAATCGGGCGAAGAATTGATCTTGGCTGGCGTCAACTTTTCAAATACCACCATGACCGACATCAAAAACTATCAGCAGATTGTCATCGACAATTTGCCCGATATTGATGTTTTTTTGTTCGATACCGACTATCGGTACGTGCTGGCAGGTGGCCGCGAAAAAGAACGGTTTGGCATGTCGAACAGTTACTTTGCGGGCAAAACGCTTTTTGAGGCCTTTGAAGAAAAAGTGCACAAACGCCTGTTTCCGTTTTACCGCAAAGCCCTCAGCGGCGAAATGGCCGATGGTGAAATTCGGATCGGTGACCAGGTTTATTACATCTGGGCAACACCGGTACTAAATTTTTATCAGGAGGTGGTTGGCGGAACAGCCATTGTGCAGAATGTAACCAAAGACAAAGAGGTGGAAGCACGCCTGAAAAAGGCCAAGGACGATGCGCAGAAGGCCGATCACGCCAAGTCGGTTTTTTTGGCCAACATGAGCCACGAAATTCGCACACCTCTGAATGCCATTGTCGGGTTTGCCGAGCAGCTGGCCAACTCTGAACTCAGCAAAAAGCAGGAAGACTTTGTCCGTTTCATCAACGATTCTTCCGAACACCTGCTGTCGCTGGTCAACGAAATCCTGATCCTTTTTAAGTTGGGGATGGGCAAAGTCCATATCGATCACATCGCCTTTAACATGACCCAGGTGTTGAATGTGATTTACAATTCGTTTATCATTCGGGCCAACGAGAAAAAACTACAGCTTTCTGTTCAAATTGATCCTAAAATACCCGACACGCTGGTAGGCGATCCTTTCCGGCTGCGGCAAGTGGTGATTAACTTGATGTCAAACGCCCTAAAATACACCGATGTGGGCCGGGTGGAATTGCGGTGTATTTTGATGAAGGAAGATGAACAAACGCTGGTTCTGCGCTTCGAGGTCGAAGACACCGGCATGGGCATATCGCCCGAACTGAAACCTGTGATTTTTGATGAGTTCACGCAGTCGTCGGCCAACCTCGACAAAAAACGTAAAGGCGCCGGACTGGGATTGACCATTTGCAAAAAGCTGGTCGAGTTGATGGGCGGGCAGATTGAGGTGGAAAGCGAAGAGGGTCGGGGAAGCCTGTTTGCTGTGAGCTTGCCGTTTCAAAAAGCCAGTGAGCAGGAACGGGCAGAACATGATAGTCATTATTCGCTTCGTGAGAACCTGCTGGAAGGGAAGAAAATTTTATTTGCTGATGACGATGAATACAACCTGCTGCTCGCAGAAACCGTTTTATCGAACTGGAATGCAGACTTTCGTTTGGCACGAAACGGCGAGGAGGCTTACAATTTACTTCTGCTGAATCATTACGACATTGTGCTACTCGACATTCATATGCCGAAAATGAACGGCATGGAGGTGATTCAGGAAATCAGGAAAAATACCACAAGCCCCAATCACAAAACAAAGGCACTGGCCGTTACCGCCAATGTGCTCAAAAGCGATCTCAAGATCTATATGCATCACGGATTTAATGGCTACGTGCTCAAACCATTTAAAGAGCGGGAGTTGTACAACAAGATTTGCAATGTACTTCAGCTCATCAGTGGCCACGTAGGGCAGGAGGATGCCCCGATTTCTGATCCTGCCAAGTCCGTCAAAAATCAAGCGTTTGATACGGAGAATCTTTGGCTAACATCGAATGGCGATCGCGAGTTTTTTAATAAAATGATTGATACATTTGTAAGGAATTCAAACAATCTCAAGTCAGATTTTATCATGGCTTTGAAAAACGAAAATTGGTCTGATTTGGGAGAAAAAGCGCATCGTGCCATTCCTTCTTTCAAGTTTTTTGGCTTGAGTGACTTGGTTGAGCAACTTGAAAATATAGAGAACCTGGCCTTGCGGGATAAGTCTTTTTCCAGCCTCTCAGACAGGGTCAGACAGGTGTTGGTGTTGGTGGAGGAAGCGATCAAACAGGCAGAACAGGTTCAACACCAAAACGGAAATACGGAACATTAGTCCAGATTGATTTGGAGAAAAGGACAATTGAAAAAAATATAAAATTGGTCAGCGACCTTAACAGCTAAAAAAATATGAGTAAAATATTGATCATTGATGACGATACTTTTATTTGCGAAATTCTGAAAAAGCAACTGACAAGCAATGGGTACAAAGTAGAAACGGCTTTTTCCGGCAAAAGTGGGATGGACGCCGTCAAAAACAAGCAGTTTGAGCTGGTGCTTTGCGATTTTCGCCTGCCCGACACCGACGGATTGGAGTTGCTTCAAAAAATCAAAGCCATGGCGCCGTCAACGCTGGTCATTATTATTACGGCCTATGCCGATGTTCGTCAGGCGGTTAAGTTGATGAAAATGGGGGCGGAAGATTACATCACCAAACCCCTTCAGCAGGAAGAAATTCTGGCATTGATTCGGCAAAAGTTGAATAAAGACGGACAGCCTGCTGCAAAAAAGGAACCGGATCACATATACACCGATGGTGATTTTATTATGGGGAAAAGTGATAACATGCGGTCGGTCATTAACCTGTCGCGGCGCGTGGCGCCTACCAACATGTCTGTTCTCATACAGGGAGAAACAGGAACCGGAAAAGAATACATTGCCCGGTTTATTCATCAGCATAGCAAAAGAAACAACAAACCCTTTGTGGCACTCGATTGTGGCGCAATCCCGAAAGACCTGGCCAACAGCGAACTGTTTGGACACATAAAAGGATCATTCACCGGTGCGGTGCGCGATAAGGAAGGCGTTTTTCAGCAGGCCAACGGCGGTACGCTTTTTCTTGATGAAATCGGAAACCTGAGTTACGACATACAGGTCCGGCTGCTACGCGTGCTGCAGGAGCGGACGGTGTCGCGTGTGGGCGAAAACAAAACCCAAAAAGTTGATGTACGAATTATTACCGCCACCAATGATGACTTGCTTGATGAAGTGAATCAGAATAATTTCCGGGAAGATTTATACCACCGGGTCAACGAGTTTAAGATCAATCTGCCGGCCCTTCGCGAACGAAAAGAAGACATTTTATTTTTTGCCAATCATTTTCTGGATGCTTCCAATAAAGAATTGGGCTTGCGCATTGAGCGAATTAGCAGCGATACCGAGTTGATTTTGCAAAAATATCCTTGGTTTGGCAACCTTCGCGAACTGAAGAACGTGATTAAACGCGCGGCTTTACTTGCTCCCGGAAATGAAATAGTCCGCGACTGCCTGCCGCGCGATATCGTCTATCCGTCCGACTCGGAAATGAATAGCGACAAAGTGGAAATTGGCGAATCGAAGTTGAAAGACGCTTCATCGGAATTTGAAAAGCAATTGATTATGAGGACGATTGAGGAGGCCGGATTTAACAAGTCAAAAGCCGCCCGCTTGCTGAAAATTGACCGCAAAACGCTTTACAATAAAATCAAACAATACGGTATTGAAATCTGATTCATTGCCACAGTTCTTTGGAACAGAAATTGGGCACTTTGAGCCATTGAGGAGGATGGAAAATGCGGCAATCAAATTTATTGAAGAAAATAGCTATTGTTGATGACACCCCTGGGTTCGTCAGAATTGAGGGAGGCAGATTGAAAGAACAGACGATAAAAAAACAGGTCAAATGCTTTCGAAAAGCCTCAGGTTTGTTGAGTTATTTGGAGCAACTCAAGCATAAACATTCGCTGGACGATTTTCCAGACTACATCTTGATTGACATTCACTTGCCCGATATGGATGCCACCGCCTTTTTGGATCGGTTTGAGCGAATCGTCGCCAATATGGAGACCCCCGAGATTTTCATTCTGGCCAGTTCCGGAAGTAAGAAAAACCGCGATCTCGCCATGCAGTATTCCTTTGTGAGCGCCTATCTCGAAAAGCCCGTTCCATCCGATTTTATTGAAGTGTTGATTGCCGGGAAGGGTGTGGACGATTCCCCTCATTAGTCTGTGGACTTTTTTGCACACCGGCATGATGATTGAAATTCTTGCCTGGAACAACTGATATTTTCTTCTTTTTGATACAAGATTTTGGCCCATATTTTCCACATACAAGCCAATGTTCGAAAAAATTGGACACACACAAATTATTGTGTCCCGATCGATTATTTTTGTATCTGAAATTGATTTTGCAGCCGAGGTACTAAGCTCTGCCTGGATGTCACTTGGAAAGGAGCATGAGTTTTCACCCTTCTTGTTTGTGAAACTGAAGCGTGAAAATTCGTCAAGCGTTCCATCGAATGCAAAATCAGGTAAACAATTTAATGAGATGAGAAACGAAAAATTGCGCACCCATTCATCTGAATTTTTAAGAGGGACATTGATGGTTGTTCTGGGATTGGCTCTTTTGTTTTATCCCGGGTTCACGCTCGTGTCCATTACCCGCTTGGTTGCTGTTTTACTACTCGTGAAAGGTGCCATGGCTGGTCTGATCCTGTTGCTTTCCCGGAGCCGCCGAAGCAATCCATCCATGCTGTTGGAGCTGCTTTTTGATGTTGGCATTGGCTTGCTGATTCTCTATAATCCACGCGGCACGATTTCCTTCTTTGTTGTGATTCTCGCCATTTGGGCGCTAATCGGCGGCTTGCTCATGGCCTTCTCTTTCCAAACACTCCGAAAGGCCGGACTGTTGAACTGGGGCTTGTTTTTAAATAGCGTCATTGCCTTGTCATTTGGCTTGGTGCTCATTTTCGAACCCTTGCGCGGTGGTGTTGCCCTGGCCACGCTAATCGGGGCCTTTGCCTTGGTGTATGGGCTGGTTAATTTGCTCACTGCCTTTGTCCCAAAGCCGCGGTAGCTTGTCTATCCGATGTCCGGTTTCGCTTTTCTGGCTGAAGGACAATCCGGCATCATTTTTTTTACCAACTTTTCGATGAAGATTGGCTGCAACCAGCTTTCGGAAGCAAGCAGGATTCACCAATTTACACCCCTGTTTTTTGCTGAAAAGAACCTGCCGGCCTTCGAATAATTCCAGCCATAGCCTTGCGGTTTTTTTACCTGCCCTCATTCCCTCCTTTTCCCCGCTATACAAGCTTTGATAAGGTTTCTCCACAAATTGTGGAACAAGCTCTACTGTTATTTTTATTGATTGTGACGCCGGTGTTTTGTAAGGTGCTGTAATTCAGTATTTGCTTTGTTGTTCAGGCTTTAAGCAACTTTTGGAATGGTTTTTTCCATTAATCAAGCAAACGTTTAATAATGAAATACAAAATGGTTGATCCGTCGGCTGGCGGATCGCCGAATAGAAATAATTTCAATCGTATGAAAAATTTGAAGAAGAGAATTGAGAACATGAATATTTATCTGAATGCCGGATCTTATTCGGCACAAGATAAGAAGACAATCCGGGGGAAAGACCTTTCAATGTCCTCCGCAAAAATTACGAAAACACTCCACGACACGAAGAGTACAAGGACGTCGGATAAAATAAAGACGTCGATTTAATTTTTTACAAATAGTCAAATTACAAATCACTAAAAACAAAAAAGTCATGAGTAAAGCAACAAGAAACGCCATCTTTGGCTTCGTTGCCGGTGCAGCAGCCGGTGCTTTGGCCGGAGTTTTATTGGCCCCGGAAAAAGGCGAGAAAACCAGAAGAAAAATTCAGAAAAAAGTTCAACGGGTTTCTGAAGATCTGTCCGAGACCATCGGAGAAAAAGTGGATAGCTTGAAAGATCAGGTCAATGAAATGATTGACCATGTGAAAGAGAGCACCAACGAAGTGGAAGCAAAAGTTAAAAAAGAAGTGAAAGCCCAGACCAACGAAAGCGGCAAGTAACGGAATCATTTAATTCATTGAATCAATGAGCAGAAACCTATCAGATAGCATTGGTGAACTTAGCGATGCGTCAAAAAAATACCTGCAGACGCGAATCGACTTGGTGAAACTGACCATCTTGGGAAAGGCAACACAAATTACCACGCACCTCATCAGTACTTTTTTACTGACCGTAGCCGGTGCATTGATCCTATTTTTCGGACTGGCCGCGTTTGTGGTGTGGTACGGACAGGTTTATCATGATTATCTGACAGGTTTATTGCTTGCCACCGGATTGTTGGTTTTTTTGACACTGCTATTTGCACTGTTTAAAAATCAACTGATTACCTCCTTCGTTTTAAGAAAATATTCTTCCATGTTATTCGAAGAAGATGAGGAGGAGGAAGAGCTATGAAAAGTATCAGGAACATGCGCGAACTGAAACTCAGGAAGCAGAATCTGAGGTATAAGTCGCGCCATTTGGAAGACAAACTCAACGATCACGTGCAAGAAGCGATGCACGATTTTTCAGGCTACGTCAGAAAAGTAGCCTTCGAAACAGGATTGAAAATTGCGCTGAATCTGTTCTTTCGGAAGCGCAAACACCGCGAAAAAGGTGAAGCGACAACCGAAACGACAGATGGATTGAAATAAGGGAAAACACCGGTTCAAGGACCGCTGGCAGAACGAAAAGCTGCTACAGAGTGAATCGCAATACCGCGAGTTATGAAAACAAATTTGTTGTTGTTAGACACCAGAAAGAACATGGAAAATCTGATTTGTTCAGCTTTTTCATTAAGTAATCAGCTCAAGCGAAAATTAAAAATCGTTTATGTTTTAGACATTCATTGGGTGGGTACCGGAGTAACAGGTGGCGAGCTTGGTGGACCAACCGTTCCCGGCATCAGCGAAACTTATATGGTTGCTGAGAAGAGCATTCGAAAGGACTTTGAACAGGCGGAGTCGGAAATGCGGAAAACCGTGGCGAAATACTTCGAAAAGTATCCGCAAAATGTTCATTATGAGATTGAAGTTGCAGAGGCAAATCGTCTGGATGTGGTTTCAAAAACCGTGAAGCGTGAGGAGGATGTGCTGCTGTTGATGAGTAATTACAATACCTATTCAGGATTGAGTACGGGAACAATCAATTATCCAAACATCATTGACAAAGTTCCTTGTCCGGTGCTGATTATTCCGGATCGTACACAGGCTTTCAGCCTCAATAATTACCTCTATGCCACAGCATTTCATGCCGAAGATTTGAAAGCCATCAAACATTTGTCGGAAACAACCGCCGGAGCCGATGGAAAAAACCTGACGATTTTTCACAATATGGAAACCCTCGACTTTGAGTCGAAGCTCAAATGGATTGGATTTAAAACATTGGTAAAAGATAGCGTAAGCGGATTTCATCTGAAATTTGAACATGCCAATGAAAAAAATGTCCGAGATGCCCTGAAGAAATACCTGACCAATGAATCGTTGGACGTGATTGTTATTTTGAAAGAAAAGAAAGGATTTTTCGAGGACTTATTTTCCTCTTCAGAAACCCACTATGTGCTTACTCATTTTGATAAGCCAGTCTTGATTTATCATGAAGAGAACCTGAAATAAACACGAATATATTAACCGAAAATAAAAGAATATAAAAGATAGAATGATCATGGAAACAAAAGAAAAAACATTTGTAAGACTCGGATTTAATCAGAAGGACACCTCTGAATTGATTGGCCAGATCAACCTGTTGATCTCCAGTTATCATGTGCACTATCAGAAACTCCGAAACTTTCACTGGAATGTAACGGGAAAAGATTTCTTCGATTTACATGAGAAATTTGAAGAACTCTATGATTTTTCCAAAGTAAATATTGACGACTTGGCGGAACGTGTGCGCGTGTTTGGTGCCAGACCAACAGCGACATTGCACGAATATCTTGCCGCCTCAAAAATTGCGGAGCCGGAAGGAATTCCAGGGCCGGATGATATGGTCGATCAGATTTTGACAGACTTCGAAATCTTACTGTCGCAAATGATCAATGTGCTTGAAACAGCCAACGATCTGGGCGATGTGTCAACCATCGATCTGGTCAATTCAATGGTGAAACAAACCGAAAAATACTACTGGATGTTTACTTCCTGGCTGGAAGAAAAGTAAGCCATTTCAATAAAAATAATACACAGGCCGTTGAGTTACTCAGCGGCCTTTTTTTTGTTTTTTTTTTGAAGGAGCACTTTGCATGTGAATTCCAGTAAGTCTTATTTAGAGCGAAAGTAGATAAGCAGCCGTCGAGCGATTTTTTGGAGAAAATTGCGGTTTATTGCTATTTTTACAGACTGCATCAACCCGAAGAAGTTTTCAACTGTCGCCTGTTAATTATTGACAAAATAGTGGAACTTCAAGGGTGTTTTGTTTTCTTTATATTTGTGACAAATTGCAATAAGTATGACTCCTAATTACGATGAAGGTTCGATTAGAACGCTTGATTGGCAGGAACATATCCGCAAGCGTCCCGGGATGTATATCGGGAAGCTCGGAGATGGAACAGCCGCTGATGATGGAATCTATGTTCTTTTAAAAGAAGTCATGGACAACTCGATTGACGAGTTCATGATGGGCTTTGGAAAGAAAATAGAGGTGAAGGTTTCAAACGAACTGGTGAGTGTGCGCGACTTTGGGCGGGGAATTCCCCTGGGCAAGCTGCTCGATGTGGCTTCGAAAATGAATACCGGTGCCAAGTACGATTCCGAGGTTTTCAAAAAATCCGTGGGTTTGAACGGGGTGGGTATCAAAGCGGTGAATGCCTTGTCAAACAGCTTTGTTATTAAAGCTTTCAGGGAAGGACAGGTCAAGGAAATCGCATTTTCCCGGGGCCAGGTTGTTGAAGAAAAAGACCTGGGAAAAACCGAAGAGCCCAACGGCACCATGGTCGCTTTTGTTCCGGATATCGATATATTCAGGAATTACCGTTTCCACAACGACTATGTGGAAAACATGATGAAGAACTATTCCTTTCTGAATGCGGGCTTGACCATTTTATGCAATGGCGAGAAATTTCAATCGAAAAACGGGTTGAAAGACTTGCTGGAGGAAAACCTGGATGCCGAACCGCTTTACCCGGTCATTCATTTGAAAGGTGACGATATTGAAGTGGCCATTACCCACGGAAATCAATATGGCGAAGATTACTATTCGTTTGTCAACGGGCAGCATACCACGCAGGGAGGAACCCACCTGGTGGCCTTTCGCGAAGCCATTGTGAAAACCGTCCGAGAATTCTACAAAAAAGATTTTGACCCCTCCGATATTCGGGCGTCAATCATTGCAGCCATCAGCATTAAAGTGGAGGAGCCGGTTTTCGAATCGCAAACCAAAACCAAGCTTGGCTCGCGCGACATTGGCCCCGATGGCCCCAGTGTGCGAAATCATGTGGTTAGCTTCGTGCAAAAGGAACTCGATAATTACCTGCACAAAAATCAAGATGTTGCTGAAGTGTTTTTGCGTCGGATCCAGGAGTCGGAGCGCGAGCGCAAAGCCATTTCAGGAATAAAAAAGCTGGCGAAACAACGGGCCAAAAAATCGAGCCTGCACAATAAAAAGTTGCGCGACTGCCGTGTGCATTACAACAGCAACCACGAGCGAAAAAGCGATTCCTCCATTTTTATTACCGAGGGTGATTCGGCCAGCGGATCCATCACCAAATCGAGGGATGTTAACACCCAGGCTGTATTTAGCTTACGGGGAAAGCCGCTAAATACCTATGGCATGACCAAAAAAGTGGTGTATGAAAATGAAGAATTCAACTTGCTGCAAGCGGCGCTCAATATTGAAGATAGCATGGAGGATTTGCGCTATAACAAGGTCATTATAGCCACCGATGCCGATGTGGATGGTATGCACATTCGGCTGCTGTTGATCACCTTTTTCCTGCAATTCTTTCCGGAGCTGGTAAAAAAAGGGCACCTGTACATTTTTCAAACGCCATTGTTTCGCGTACGGAATAAGCAGAAAACCTTTTACTGTTATTCTGAAGAAGAACGTTTGGCAGCCGTGAAATCAGTTGGAGCCAAAGCCGAAATAACCCGGTTTAAAGGCTTGGGCGAAATATCGCCCGATGAATTTAAAAACTTCATTGGCCCCGATATCCGGCTCGAACCGGTTCAGATGAAAAAGCACGAGTCGGTTTCGCAGATGCTCGAATTTTACATGGGCAAAAACACACCCGACCGGCAGGAGTTTATCATCGACAACCTCTACGTGGAGAAAGACGAAGTTTAAAAAACATCAAAAGAAAAGATTATTGAATCTGAAGTTTTACTTATAACAGAATTGTTGTGGCAGAAGAGGAAAAAAATAAAGATAATCAACCCATTGAACCAGCTGATGGCATCACCTATTTGTCGGGAATGTACCAGGATTGGTTTCTGGATTATGCATCGTATGTAATTCTGGAACGGGCTGTGCCTTACGTCAATGATGGCTTGAAACCGGTTCAGCGCCGGATTTTGCATGCCATGCGCGAAATGGACGACGGGCGTTACAACAAAGTGGCCAACATCATCGGGCAAACCATGCAGTATCACCCACACGGCGATGCGTCGATCGGTGACGCACTGGTGCAGCTGGGACAAAAAGACTTGCTGGTTGACAGCCAGGGAAACTGGGGGAATATCCTGACCGGCGACGGAGCAGCTGCTCCGCGTTACATTGAAGCGCGTTTGTCGAAATTTGCACTGGATGTGGTCTTCAACCCCAAAACCACCAACTGGAAACTGTCGTACGATGGCCGTAAACGAGAACCAGTCACCTTGCCAGTTAAATTTCCGTTGTTGTTGACACAAGGCGTTGAGGGAATTGCTGTTGGTTTGGCATCCAAAATTCTTCCGCACAACTTTAACGAATTGATCGATGCTTCCATTGCTTATCTGAAAGAGGAGGAGTTCGAAATCTTTCCCGATTTTCCGACCGGAGGGTCAGCCGACTTTTCAAAGTACAACGACGGCCTACGGGGTGGTGCGGTGAAAGTCAGGGCAAAAATCGAAAAGGTGGACAACAAAACCCTGGCAATTACCGAACTGCCGTTTGGAAAAACAACCTCCACTTTGATTGAATCCATCATAAAAGCCAATGATAAAAATAAAATCAAGGTTAAACGGATTGACGACAACACCTCGGACCGGGTTGAAATTTTGGTTCATCTCGGCACTGGCGTTTCGTCCGATAAAACCATCGATGCCCTGTTTGCTTTTACCGATTGTGAGGTGTCTATTTCGCCAAATGCCTGTATTATTTTAGACGACAAGCCCCTGTTTATTGGGGTGAGCGAAATTTTGAAGCGAAATACCGATCAGACCTTGATGCTTCTGAAGCTCGAGCTCGAGATCCGTATGGGCGAGTTGGAAGAGTCCTGGCATTTTGCGTCGCTTGAGAAAATTTTCATTGAAGAACGCATCTACAAAGACAAAGAGTTTGAGCAGTCGGCCAACATGGACCAGGCAGTTGCCCATGTCGATAAACGATTGGATCCGTGGAAACCAAAGCTGAAGCGCGAAATTACCCGCGACGATATTCTGAAGTTGATGGAAATTCGCATGGCCCGGATTCTGAAATTTAATACCGATAAAGCCAACAATTACATCCAGTCGATCGAAGACGAGATCGAAGATATCAAGCTAAAAATCAAAAATATTGTTCCCTTCACCATTGAATATTATCAACGAATTAAAGATAAGTATGGCAAGGGGCGTGAACGCAAAACTGAAATTCGCAGCTTCGAAAACATTGAGGCCAGCAAGGTGGTGGTGGCCAACGAAAAGCTTTACTTCGATGCCGAAGAGGGATTTATTGGAACCAGCCTCCGGAAGGCCGAATATGTTTGCGATTGCTCCGATATAGACGATATCATCGTTTTCAGGAAAGATGGAACCTATTTCATTACCAAGGTTTCAGAAAAGGCTTTTGTTGGAAAAAATATTCAGCACATTGCCGTGTTCAAGAAAAACGACAAGCGGACCATTTACAATGTGGTGTATCGCGATGGACGCCAGGGCGCCTTCTACATGAAACGCTTTGCGGTGACCGGGATGACCCGCGACAAGGAGTACGACCTGACCAAAGGAACAGCCGGATCGCGGATTTGGTATTTCAGCGCCAACCCGAATGGCGAGGCCGAAGTGCTTAAGGTAACACTGAAGCACAAAGCGCGTTTGAAGAAATTGCAGTTTGAAGTTGATTTCAGCGAGTTGGCCATCAAAGGGCGGGGAGCTATGGGAAATATCCTCACCAAAAACGATGTGCATAAAATTAGTCTGAAGGAAAAAGGGGTTTCAACGCTTGGCGGACGAAAGATCTGGTTCGATCCCGATGTGTTTCGGATCAACTCCGATTCCCGGGGCAAGTTTTTGGGCGAGTTTCAGGGCGAGGATAAGATCTTGGTGCTGTACAAAAACGGAGAATACCAACTTTACAATTTCGACTTGTCGAACCATTTCGACCCAGATATTTTGGCCATCGAAAAGTTTGACAACAGCAAAGTGTTGTCGGCGGTGTATTATGATGCCGAGCAGGAGTTTTACTACGTCAAACGCTTTGAAATCGACGAAGTGATGGGCCGCAGGATCAGCTTTATTGGCGACCATCCCGACAACAAACTGGTGAGCGTGACCTGGGTGCGCTATCCCCGTTTGGAAATTGAGTTTGGCGGTAAAAATTCGGCCCGCGAAAATGAGATCATCGAAGTGGCGGAGTTTATCGGTGTTAAATCGCACAAGGCTCGCGGAAAACGATTGACCAATTACGAAGTGGAGAACATTAAGGAGATTGAGCCTGTTGTGAAGGATGAAGATGACAAGCCTGCGGACGATGAACCGGAAGAGGAATCCTCAGAAGATGTTCCTTTTGAAGTGAAACGCCCGAAAGGGGAGGATGACGAAGATAAAAATCAAATGTCGCTGTTTTGATGAAGGTTTTTTTGATTGGATATATGGGATGTGGAAAATCCAGGATGGGAAGGACGCTTTCTTCCATGCTGGACGTTCCTTTTATTGACCTGGACAAATACATCGAAGAAAAATTTTTTAAAACCGTTCCGCAGATTTTTGCTGAAGAAGGGGAAGCTGAGTTTCGCAAAAAAGAGCAAGCGGCCCTCAAAGAAGTCGCTGAATTCGATCCGGTGATTGTCGCTACAGGTGGCGGCGCCCCCTGTTTTTTCGACAATATGGAGCTGATGAACCAGGCTGGTTTGTGCGTCTTTTTGGATGTCGACAGCCATGAATTGGCTAAGCGGCTCATTCAGTCGAAAAATGAACGGCCACTGATTAAAGGAAAGTCGTCCGAGGAGTTGGTTCATTTCATTGATGAAATGATGCAGGTCCGACGTCCGTTTTACGAAAAGGCGGGTTGTATTCTGAAAGGTAAGGAGATTTTGCCGGAACAAGTGATTGCTGAAATCGAGAAAGAAAAGTGAAAAAGTTAGAGATTTGTGCCTTGGCATCGGGAAGCAATGGAAATTGCTACTACGTCGGCAATGAAACCGAAGCGTTGTTGGTCGATGCGGGCTTGTCGGCCCGTCAACTGCAAGTGCGCTTGGCTGCGAAGAACATCAATCCATCGAAAATAAAAGCCGTTTTAATCACCCACGAGCATAGCGACCATTGTCGTGGAGCACGGGTGTTGGGCAAGCGATTGGGCATTCCGGTTTACCTCACCAAAAAAACCTTTTTGGCCATGCGCAAGGCCGTTCAACCCGAAACACCCCGTTGGTTCGAGCCAAACATGGAATTTCAATTGGGCGAGTTTGCCGTATTCCCCTTTACCAAGCAGCATGACGCAGCTGACGCCTGTTCTTTCCGAATTTCGTATGCCGGCAAGCACATTGGCGTGATGACTGATATTGGAGAAGCTTGTGAGCGTGTGAAGGCGGAGTTTGCCCGCTGCCATGCCGTGTTTCTCGAAAGCAACTATGACGAGGACATGTTGATGAATGGCCCTTATCCGTACTATTTGAAACAACGGGTATCGTCAGCGGTTGGGCATTTGTCGAATGATCAAGCCTGCCAACTTCTGAAAGACTATGCCGGCGAACAATTGCAGACTATTTTCTTGAGTCACCTTTCGGGCGAAAACAACACGCCCGAAAAAGCCTTTGCCGTTTTTCGGCCCTATACAAACAACTACACGATTGAGCTCACCTCCAGGCACGGCGCCACGGAGGTGTTTGCAGTTTAGTTCTACAGCCTACAGCCTGTCAAGTCAAGGCGTGTCGGGGGGTCACGCCCTCTCGAATACCTCATGCTAAATAAGGTCTGTTTAACCTCGAAGGGGGTACTTCGGAAGTACCCCTCCCCACTTCACAACCGAACTCACGGAGTTCGAAACCGAACTAAAGCGGTTCGCAACCGAACTCATTCAGTTCGCAGGTGAATGAGTTCGGTAAAAAGATGAATGAAAGCGGTTCTGAACTGAATGAATTCTACTCGGAACAGAATCAATTCGATCCAGCTTAGCATGAATGCACATGGTACCTGTCTGGCGGATTGGATTTATTCTTTCCGGTATAAAACAAGGGTCGAACGCTGCCTTAGCCCATGCTTGCAAACTATTGATTCAGCAAGTTGGTCACGGCGCTTACCAATGCTTTTTTGTCTTGTGGCCGCGGAGCGCTCATGTTCACGATATTCCCTTCTTTATCAATCAACATGTAAGTTGGGAAACTTCGGACGGATAGCCGGCGTTCAATCATGGCTTGCTGTTCGCTGGGCAAACGGTAATGCACTGCATTCTCACCGGTCAATTGGTTTTCGCGGATGATGTTCTTCCAGGAAGCCTCAGGCGAATTATTGGCAAAATACATGAAGATGACATCCTTATCTTTTAAATCCTCTTTAACAAATTTCACATATTGCATTTGCCCCTTACAGGGACCACACCAAGTTCCCCAAAAATCAACATAGATCACCTTTCCCCGGTAGGGTTCTATCAACGAAGCCAATAACGAATCGGCGTCTTTGGCCTCTTTCAGGTGATCCGTATTCTTCAAGCTTTCAACATAGTAGATGTCCTGAGTGATCAGCTCCCGGTAGTAGTTGTTTGGTTCGTCTACCCTGGCTGCAAAAACCGGATTTTGAACCCTTTGCTGAAACGTCTCATACAAGTCTGCCGGAAGGGAGATCTTTCGATGATCTAACAGCCAATAAAATTTTTGAGTTTCAAACAGGTCCTTTAAAAGAGGATCTTTAATCAGTTTATCGTAGCTCGCCAATTCCGCTTCCATAGCCATTTTTGTTAATAAGCTAGAAACGATCTCCGACCATTCATCTTTCATGAAACTCTTGACTTCTTCTCTTTGAAAGAGTTCATTCAATTTCAGGCTTGCATCTTTATAAGGTTTGGATGCTTCGGCAATGGTGGCCGAATCGGCGTTTTCCATATTTAGCTTACCCAGGATTTCATAAAACTCCTTGGATTTGGCAATAGCCTGATTCTCTTGCTCCGATAATTTTATACGCCCTTCCTTTTCCAGGTACCGAAGCCCATCTATCGATGAGACTGAGTGACTTGCCTGACCACTTATTTCGTGATTGTATCCCATGTAATCTCTCATAAACCAAAGGTACTCGCGAGCTAAAGTGAAGGGCTGCACGGGTCTGTTCTGATACAAGGTATCCCAAACGTATTCGATAAACCCTTCCGGAAATTGTTCTCTTGCATTTCGCTCCAACGAGAATCGCTTTTGCATTAGATCAGAAGCGATCCCAAACCGGTAATTTTCCTGGTGGTAATATTTAAATTTCTCAGACTGGGTTGGATTTTCTTCCAGGTAATTCTGAAGATGATCAATGCTTTTTTGCAATTCTTCCTTTTTCACTTCCAGGAATGGCATCGGCTTCATGTTGCTGATTTTCATGTAGTCCTCCTGACTCATCCCCCGAGTGGGATAAAACACCTCATACGCTGCCATTTCGTTATGAAATCGTTCGTTATCGCCCATCACAAGATGTTGCCGCGTCGATAAATCAAAAAACAACAGGCAACGTTCCCCGGGTTCCATGACGGCAACTTTTGTCATCCGCCCCCAGTCGAGGTAAACCTGCGTGGTGTTCATTAAAGGGAATTTTAAAGTGAAAATCCCGCGCTCATCTACATCGGCATAAAATTCAACTTGATCTTGCTTAATGGGGTCATAAAAGGATGCACTAAATGGTTTGTCAACCGAATTATTCCGAAGAAAACCTCGTATGGTAACCGTATCCACTTTGAGGAATCCGGTATCCAGAAATTTAGTATGGTCGGCAGTTGCGTAGGCCGGGAGATGTTTTTCACACTTGAAATAGGTCTGCTCTTTTTCTCCGTCAATTTTCACCTGGCATAAATCTTTCGCAGTAAGATCCAGATCGAGGTGAATGGTCTTTCCTTGATTCTCTAACACAATTTCACACGACGAATCATCGAATTCCAGTGATTTGTATGTGTAGAATTCACCGTTGAAAATGGCCGTTTCTTCAAAAAAGCCAAGTCGCCATTGATTGCTGTTTTTCTCAGCCCAGTTTCCCAAAATTTTATAGATATCTGGATTACTGGCCACCGGCATGTATCCTTCATTCTTCAAATTACTTGCTACAAGCAGGTTGTTATCTGAATAGTTAAGCACATAAACGAATTTGTGTATTTCGTCGTTCTTAACAAGAATCCGGTATTCTTTATCAAGATAACGGCCAATGGAAACCACATCCCAGTCTTCGTTATTAAAAAAAAGCTTGTTGTTGCCATGCAGCTGAAAAGTAACGACACCGTCGCCCTTAGTCCATTTTTTAAACAGCGGTGCCGGCATGTCGGAAAAAGCAACCGGTTCGGTGTCGACCGGATATTCGAGCAGCGAACAGCTTTTTGTTTCTGTCCAGCCTGAGAATTTTAGCTGCGCGGTTTTCCCGTCAAAACCTTCAATACTCAAGCTGATCGTATTGCCTTCTTCGGGCTTGAGCGTAATTTGGTAGCTGTGGTCAGTCCCTTCAACGACCTCCGTAACCTGATAAATTTTATAAAAAAACTCAACATAGGTTTCGCCCACTCGAGCGCCATCCCAATCTCCCTTGTTTTGTACCTCAAAATGCCAAAACCCCTGTAGTTCTTGAGGAATTTGTGTTTTGTTTTGAGCGATTACTGATCCACACAATAATAAAATAAAAATAAAAATAAGAATAAGTTTAGGTTGTTTCATCGGTTTTAAGTTTTGATTAGCTATGATTTTATTTGCAGACTAGCTGTCGGAAAATGCAGGGCAAGTACTTCATTAGGCTTCAATTATATATTGCTTGGTCGATTTGAGAAAGGTTAAATATAATAATATTCTGAAATATATGCTAGTTTGTTTGCTAGTTTGATATGTTTAGTGTTGAAATCGCATTTTGACTTGTGTTATTACAAAGTATGGATTTGGGCAATGCTCAAAGTAGTTATGGTGTGAAGCTGTCGTTCCTTCAAGCCCAAGCATCTGAAATCGGAACAATAAACGCGAATTGAACGGCTGCCTGCGATGAATAATTTGCCAGGGCTATCGTTGAAGACTGGACTTGGAGGAAAATCCATTGACCGGGGGGGGGGAGGGCTCCTGTTTTTTTGAGTAGTTCGTTGATTCGAGCGCATAAAAAAAGCCTGACCGAAGCCAGGCTTTTAATAATACAAGTAGTTGTAAATATCGTTAATTGAAGGAGCTGACTTGGAAAAGTACCCGCTCCAATTTCAGAATTAGTCTACTTTAGTTACGTTCGTTGCAATTGGACCTTTGTTACCTTGTCCAATTTCAAATTCTACTGTTTCGTCTGTTTCCAGACCAGCATAGGCATCAGCTAAACCAGAGCGGTGTACAAAGATGTCTTTGTTGTCCTCGGTCAGGATAAATCCAAACCCTTTGGTTGCATCATACCATTTTACAGTACCTTTCATAATCAACCTCCTAAATTAGTAGTTTGACCTGAAATTGTTGTCTCTACGGCCATAGCCGCCGCCACCGCCACGGTTGTTGCCGCCACGGAAGCCACCGCCACCACGGTTGTTGTCTCTCTTTTTCTCGATAGACTCATTAACAACCATAGAACGACCTTCGACTTCTGCGCCATTCAGTTCTTCAATAGCTTTTTTTGCTTCATCAGCATCAGCCATTTCAACGAATCCAAAACCTTTACTTCTTCCAGTAAATTTGTCAGTGATCAACTTTACTGAAGTTAATTCACCATACTCCTCAAAGATTTCTCTCATATCATCTTCAGTGATTGAGTAGTTGAGGTTTCCTACAAAAATGTTCATAATCAGTATTAAAATAAAAATGTGAATGGCAAATCTAAACTTATTTTGTCGCAAAAAAAAACGATTGCGAAAAATAAATGAATTACAGGTCTATTTTTTCAATATTGATAATCAATAATTTTAATATCAGACTGTTTTCGGTTAAAAAATGGTCTTCCGCTTCGTTCTGCTCCGATTGGATTAGCTTTCCAGAAGGTTGTCGCTGATTGCTTGCAGCGTTTTCTGCTTGAAGGTTGTTGGAACCAGTACCGAAATGTTGTAGCGGCTTCCGCCATAGGAGATCATCCGGATGGGGATGCCTTCCAGTGCGTCAAAGACTTTACCCGCAAACCCGCGTTCTTCGGCAATAATATCGCCAACAATGCAGATGATGGTTTGATCCTCGTCAACCTGTACTTCGCCATACTCTTTCAGCTCCGTCACAATGTCCTTCAGCTTGCTGGTATTGTCGATGGTTAGCGATACAGCCACCTCCGAAGTGGAAATCATATCAATGGGTGTTTTGAAGAATTCGAAGATTTCAAACACACTTTTCAGAAAACCATAAGCCATTAACATGCGGTCCGAACGAATTTTGATGGCCGTAATGCCGTCTTTGGCAGCAACGGCCTTAATTCCACTTCCACTGGTTTCCGATGTAATTAGTGTTCCGCTGTCCGTTGGGTTCATGGTGTTTTTCAAACGAACCGGGATGTTGTGCAGTCGGGCTGGTAATACCGTTTGTGGATGGAGGATTTTCGCTCCAAAATAGGCCAGCTCGGCCGTTTCGTTGAACGACAGTTGTTCAATTTTCTTGGTATTGCTCACATAACGGGGATCGTTGTTGTGGAAACCATCAATGTCGGTCCAGATTTGAATTTCTTCGGCGTTAATGGCGGCACCAATCAGCGAAGCCGTGTAGTCAGACCCGCCACGTTGCAGGTTGTCAATTTCGCCTTGTTCATTCCGGCAGATGAATCCCTGGGTGATATAAAAATCCGCTTCGCCTGCTTCCTCCAGCACTTTTTCAATGTTTGTGGTGATGGCGTTTAAATCGGCTGCTTTGTCAGCGTCAATACGCATAAAATCAAGTGCGGGAATCAGTTTGGTTTTGTAGCCATTTTCGAGCATGAGTTGCGTGAAAAGGCCTGTTGAGATTAATTCGCCCTGTGCCAGGATAATTTGTTCTTTGGTGGCGCTAAAGGCGCCGGAAGTCTGTTTCCGGATGGTGTCAATGCTCTTTTTGACGATTTTTTGGCCTTCCAGTTTTCGCGGCTCCGCTTGAAAGAGTTCAGAAACGACTTCCTTATATTTTGCCTCCAGTTTCGCAATATGAGAGCGGGCAACGTCTTTATTTTTTTTGTGTAGATAATCTGCAATTTCGACCAGCGCGTTGGTTGTGCCTGCCATGGCCGACAACACAACCAGTTTTTTTTCTCCGTCGGCAATCAGCTGCATCACAGCATTCATGTTTTCCACGCTTCCAACGGATGTACCACCAAATTTTAAAACCTTCATAGTGTGATTTTTATTCTTTAAAAGTTCTGTTTTAGGGGCACAAAGATTAAAATTTTTTACTGATTTAGAAAGCATTAAACGAAAATGATGGATATTTATGCATCAGCAATGAATAAATATTTACAGATTGGTTGCAGTGCGATGACGAGGGTTGGCGTTTGCTTTGTTATCTCGCTGATAATAAATATTGTGGGATGGATTGATTTGAAAGTTAGCCGGGAATATTACTCATTTTTCAGGAAAGTTTTGATTTTTTTTAGCTGTTGTAGAATAGTTAAGATTTTATAAAAATCTGATTAACTTTGTGATCAAAGGATTTTTGGTGGATATCCAGTCCCGTTCTCACGGGATTTTATGTGCAGCTAGGGGTGGATGCACGGATATCCACCTTCTTTTTTTAACGCTTGTCTTCTACTCCGGTTCAAATCAGAAGTTTCCGAAAATAGCGTGCTTTTCCGAGTTGAAATAGATGGTGGAGTAAATATGAAACCCTTCGCGGTTGGTCGATAGTTTGCGCTCCATGTAAAGCACCGGATCACCAGTTTTTATTTGCAGGAGTTTCCCAATCTTTTCATCCGCTTTAATGGCCTTCAGTTTTTGTTCGCCGCCTTTAATTTCAACCTGGTAGCCCGTGCGCAAAATGTCAAATAACGATTTATTTTCAAAGGTCCTGCTGGTAAATCGTGGCAGGTTGATGTTCGGAATATGATTGATGTCGTAAAAGACCGGGAACTCGTTCACGAATCGTAGGCGTTCCATGTAAATGCAGCCAAAATCTTCTTCGGCTTCCGAAAGTTCAAAGCTGAAGGGCTTTGGCCAGGCTTTGATGGTTGGTTTCTGAAGGATCTGCGTTTGCAGGTATTGTTTCCCAATGGCCGATGATGTGCCCGAGATTGACAAAATGCCGATGTCCTGCGGTGGCTTTTGGACGATGCTGCCTTTTCCCTGTTTCTTATAGATGAATCCGTCCTGCACCAAAGCCTCCAAAGCATGCCGCACCGTTGGGCGAGTCATGTTGTGAACGGTGCATAGCTCATTCTCTGAGGGGAGTAAGCTGCCTTCTTCGTACACGCCCGACAGGATGTGGCGACGAAGCGTTTCGTACAGTTTTTTATACTGCGGTATTCTGTTTCCTTCGGACATAAACTTGTTAAATGAAGCTCAAAAGTAAGAAAATTTATTAATTTTTCACGAACAACTTGTATATACAAGTTGGATCATGTAAGTTTACAGCCTGAAATTCAAGAAAGGCCGCTATTGTAGATATTTCGTAGCAGTGTGGCGAGTTTGCGTGAAATAAATGTATTAACAAGTGAAATAAAAGCATATGGCTATTCCGGTAATTATGCCTCGCCAGGGGCAATCAGTTGAGACTTGCATCATTGGTGAATGGTACAAGCAGGTCGGCGACCAGGTGAAAGCAGGAGATCTCTTGTTTTCGTATGAAACTGACAAGGCTTCGTTTGAAGAAGAAGCCAAAGAAGATGGCGAATTGTTGGCCGTTTTTTACGAAGAAGGGGATGAAGTTCCCGTATTGACCAACGTGGCCGTGTTGGGAAGAAGTGGCGAGAACATCGAAGAGTTTCGGCCGGGTGGCGTAGGCGAAGCTGCATTGACAGTTCCAGAAGAAGCGGCTCCGGCTGTGGAGTCTGCTCCTGTAGCGGAAACGAAAGAAGCTGTTCTTTCGGAAAAGCGGGAAGGCAAAATCAAAATTTCGCCCCGTGCTAAAGTGATGGCTGAGAAGTTGGGCGTTCCCTACGAGAAAGTTCAGGGTTCGGGCCCTTACGGCCGCATCATTGCACAAGACATTGAAGTAGCAGCCGAATCCTTGCCTAAAATGACGCTGCTGGCACAGGAAAAAGCGAAAGCCGAAGGCTTGGGCGCCGGCGAAATAGCCACAGGCATTGGCGGGCGAGTAGCTGCTGAAAACCTGGTGGCTTATAATCCGGTGTATGGCGACGACTTCGAAGTGAAGAAGCTCACCAACATGCGCAAGCTGATTGCCAAAGCCATGCACCAGTCGCTGCAAAACTCGGCTCAGCTTACCCACCACATGAGCGCCGATGCCCGCCAGATTATGGCACTGCGTAAATCATTCAAGAAGAAACTGGAAGCAGGAGAAGTTTCCCAAAATATTACTATCAACGATTTGGTTTGCTTTGCCGTAATCAAAGCATTGAAAAAGTTTCCGCAGGTGAACACTCATTTTATTGGCGACAGCATGCGCTGGTTTAATAAAGTACATTTGGGATTGGCGGTTGACACCGAACGCGGTCTGATGGTTCCGGCCGTAAAAAATGCCGATGACCTTTCCATCGAAGGGCTTTCGTCTCAGTTGTCGACCGTGGCCGGACAATGCCGCAAAGGAAATATTGATCCGGAATTGTTGAAGCCCGAAGCAGCAAGCTTTACCGTTTCGAACCTTGGAAATTATGGCGTCGAGCTATTTACGCCGGTCATCAACCTGCCGCAAACGGCTATTTTGGGTGTGTGTACCATTGTTCCCCGCCCGAAAGATTTGGGCGATGGTGTATATGGTTTTGTACCAATGATGGGGCTGTCGCTAACCTACGACCACCAGGCGCTGGATGGCGGCGAAGCGACCCTGTTCCTGAAAGAGATCAAGGAGCAAATTGAAAACCTTAGCATATAAAAGACGGAGATTTTAGATGCAGACTGCATGATCAAACATCGCACATCTAGCATCAAACATCAAGTATCCAGTATCAAGCATCCAAACAATGAGTAACAAATTCGATATAGCAATTCTTGGCGGTGGTCCCGCCGGATACGTTGCAGCCGAGCGCGCCGGAGCAAAAGGAATGCGCGTAGTAATTTTTGACAAGAGAGCGTTGGGCGGGGTGTGCCTCAATGAAGGTTGCATCCCGACCAAAACACTCCTGAATTCGGCCAAAGTGTTGGAAAATGCACAGGAGGCCGGCAAGTACGGAATCAACATTGAATCGACTATTTCGATTGATTTTGGAAAGATCATGAAGCGTAAGGACAAAGTGGTGCGCAAGCTGGTTTCCGGCGTTGGGGCTAAAATGAAACACATCCAAGCCGAAGTGGTGATGGCCGAAGCCGTCATCAAAGAAAAACGGGCCGATGTGATTACGCTGACTGCCGATGGCAAGGATTACCAAGCCAGTCGCCTGCTGATTTGCACGGGGTCCGAAGCAGCCGTCCCGCCCATTCCGGGGCTGGACAAATCGATCGTGATGACCAATCGCGAAATTCTTCAACTCAAAAAATTACCCGAGAGTTTGGTGATTATTGGTGGCGGTGTCATTGGGACTGAGTTTGCCGACTTTTTCAATGCCATGGGAACAAAGGTAACTGTGATTGAAATGTTGCCAGAAATATTGACTGGTGTTGATGAAGACATAGCTGCTTTTGTGCGCAAAGAATTTACCAAACGCGGCATTGATTATCACCTGAATGCGAAAGTGACAGAGCTGAGAGGTAAAGAAGTCATTTTCGAAAAGGAAGGTGAAGTCTTTTCCATCACCGGCGATGAAGTGCTGCTTTCTGTTGGGCGGAAGTCAAATGTTGCCGGAATTGGCCTGGAAAACATCGGAGTGGAATTGGCTCGAAATGGAATTAAGATCGACCAGCATTGCCGGACCAATATTCCGAATGTGTATGCTGCCGGCGATGTAACCGGCTTCTCATTGTTGGCCCACACCGCCAGTCGCGAAGGCGAAGTGGCCGTGAACCACATGTTGGGCCGGAAAGATGTGATGCGCTACAATGCCATACCGGGCGTGGTTTACACCCATCCGGAGATTGCCGGCGTTGGGCTGACCGAAGCCGTAGCCAGGGAAAAAGGAATTGAGGTGGAAATCCGCCAGTTGCCGATGGCGTATGCCGGCCGTTTTATTGCCGAAAACGAAGGCAAAGACGGCTTTTGCAAAGTGATTGTTGGAAAGAAATACAGGGAAATTCTGGGTGTTCATATGGTTGGCGGAGCCTGCTCCGAAATGATCTGGGGGGCCTGTGCTTTGATCGAAGCCCAACTGCGCGTGCAGGATGTGGAAGAAATCGTCTTTCCGCACCCGACCGTGAGCGAAATTATTAAAGAAACCATATTCGCGTTTTAAATAGTTTGAAGTTTTGAGTTTAAAGTTTTGAGTTATGGCAACCATTGAGCGTTTTGAAGACATCAAAGCATGGCAATTGGCCCGCGACCTATGCAAACAGATCAATGGATACACGTTATACACTATTTTTTCAAAAGATTTTAAACTGATTGGGCAAATAAAAGGATCGTCAGGTTCTGTGATGGATAATATTGCGGAAGGATTTGAACGAGGCGGAAATAAGGAGTTTGTTCAATTTTTATCTTCCTCAAAAGGATCGACAGGAGAAGTGAAATCCCAGTTGTACCATGCTCTGGATAATAAATACATCTCACAAACTGAGTTTGACAATGCCTACTCAAAAGCCGATGAAATTAGCAAAATGATTGGAGGTCTCATGTCTTACCTCAGCAAATCTGATATTAAAGGGCCAAAGTTTAAGCGAGAATAGTGCTGTCAGCTTACCCCAAAACTTTAAACTCGAAACTCAGAACTCAGAACTTGTTTCGCAAAGGAGCAAATGGTTTGAGAAAAGAATAAAAATGATAAAAGAGACAAAACTGTAACACAAAACGATATGCCAAAAGTACAATTTATTGATCCGAAAGATGTCAGGAAAGCTGGTGAAGTCACCTTCAGTCCCATTCCTGTCAACCAATACAACAAAAGTATTGAGGAGGAGAAAGCCAATTTCTCCAAAGAAGATTTCCTTCGTATTTATCATGATATGGCCGTCATTCGCGAGTTTGAAACCATGTTGAATGAAATCAAAATCAAAAGTGAATACAATGGTGTTGCCTACAACCACCCGGGGCCGGCTCACTTGTCGATTGGGCAGGAAGCGGCCGCTGTGGGTATGGCCTACACCTTGGGCGTGGAAGATTTCATCTTCGGATCGCACCGCTCACACGGCGAAATCCTGGCCAAAGGCTTGTCGGCTATTCACAAACTGAGCGACGAGCAACTGACCGAAGTCATGGAAAACCACTTTGATGGCAAAACCTTTGCTCCGGTGAAAGCCAATTTTAAAGGAACCACTAAAGAACTCGCCATCCGCTTCCTGATTTACGGAACATTGGCCGAGATTTTTGCCCGCGAAACCGGTTTCAACCGCGGACTGGGCGGATCAATGCACGCGTTTTTTACGCCGTTTGGCGTCTATCCGAACAATGCCATCGTTGGTGGTTCGGGCGACATTGCCGTAGGTGCCGCGCTCTTCAAAAAGGTCAACCGAAAAGACGGCATCGTGGTGGCCAACATTGGCGATGCCTCTATGGCTTGTGGCCCCGTTTGGGAAGGCTTGACCTTTGCCACGATGGACCAATTTAATCAATTGTGGGAAGGTGATATGAAAGGCGGTTTGCCGCTCATCATCAACATCATGAACAACCAATACGGCATGGGCGGACAAACCTGTGGCGAAACGGCTGGCTATAAAGTGGCGGCCCGCATTGGCGCCGGACTGAATGCCGACCAATTGCACGCCGAGCGCGTAGATGGTTACAACCCATTGGCGGTGATCGATGCCTACAGACGCAAGCGTGAAATTCTGAAAGAAAAACGTGGTCCCGTGTTGTTGGATGTGTTGACTTACCGTTTCAGCGGACACTCACCATCGGATGCTTCTTCGTATCGGTCAAAAGAGGAAATTGAAGCCTGGGAGGCGGTGGATTCCATCATCTGGTTTGGAAAACAACTGATGGATGCAGGCATTGCAACACAAGAGGAATTGACAAGCATTCATTCCAATAATACTGATCTGATTACCTGGGGATTGAAATTGGCGATCGATGATAGCGTATCACCACTAATGGATTTGGGAAAACACCCTGAATTGATTGGCGAAATGATGTTCTCGGATTCTCCTGTAGATAGCATGGAAGCTGGACGCGAGCCCGAGGTGAACCACCCGATGGAGGAAAACCCACGGGTGAAACAACTGAAAACCAAAGAGCGTTTTGCCTTCGATAAAGACGGCAAGCCGTTTTCAAAAATAAAACAATACGGATTGCGCGATGGCCTGTTCGAAGCAATCGTCGACAGGTTTTATAAAGATCCGACCCTGATTGCCTATGGTGAAGAAAACCGTGATTGGGGTGGTGCTTTTGCCGTTTACCGCGGACTGACCGAAGCTTTGCCTTATCACCGTTTGTTCAACTCGCCCATTTCCGAAGCTTCCATTGTGGGAACGGCCATTGGCTACGCGATGTGCGGCGGACGGGTGATTCCTGAGATCATGTACTGCGACTTTTTGGGACGTGCCGGCGATGAGGTGTTCAACCAGTTACCGAAATGGCAGGCCATGAGTGGCAACGTGATCAAGATGCCGGTGGTACTGCGTGTTTCCGTGGGCTCAAAATATGGCGCCCAACACTCGCAGGACTGGACCGCGCTGCCGGCTCATATCCCAGGCTTGAAAGTGGTTTTTCCGGCTACACCTTACGATGCCAAAGGATTGATGAACTCGGCCTTGCAGGGAACCGATCCGGTGATTTTTTTCGAAAGCCAGCGCATTTACGATATTGGCGAGCAATTCCACGAAGGTGGCGTGCCCGAAGGGTATTACGAAATCCCGTTTGGCGAGCCGGATGTGAAACGTGAAGGTTCGGATGTAACCATTCTGAGTATCGGGGCAACGCTTTATCGTGTGTTGGAAGCTGCTGATCAGTTGCAGGAAAAATATGGCATGAGCGCCGAGGTGATTGACGCCCGTTCGCTGGTGCCATTCAACTACGAACCGGTGATTGAGTCGCTGAAAAAGACCGGACGCATTGTGATTGCCGGTGATGCAACGGCCCGCGGTTCCTTTATGAAAGAAATGGCGTCGACCATTACCGAACTGGCTTTTGATGAGCTGGATGCTCCACCAGTGGTGGTGGGTTCACGCAATTGGATTACGCCGGCTTACGAGCTGGAAGACGCGTTCTTCCCGCAAGCAGACTGGATCATCGATGCCATTCACGAGAAAATTGTTCCGCTGAAAGGCCATGTGGTGAAAAGTAACTTCACCGGGGCAGAACAGATCCGCCGGAATAGGTTGGGCGTGTAGGCATGCAGCCAACCGGCAATTGGCCGGAAGTCATGAATAGTCATTTCGTGGTCATTGGTCGTCATTAAGTTGTGATGAAATGATCAATGACCATGGAATCACCAACAATGACAATCATTGACGGTAACTAATGTCGATGGGTTTTGGTTGTGGATAATCGTTTTCTCTTTTCAAATCATACTTTTAAAGCTCCATGCTTCCGACGGCATGGGGCTTTTTATGTATGCAGATCAGCCGACCTCGAGTTAACAGTCAGTACTTAGTTGGAAGAAGTTTGTACTTTGACGTGGGAAAACCATTTTGTAGTTTGTGTAAAGTTGAAAAAATGCCAAAAATATATGAATACCCGGGGATCTTAGTTTTTTCTATTCCAATGAACATGAACCAATTCATGTCCATGCTCGAAAAGGGGAATTTGAAAGTAAGGCTGAGTTCTATATTGAGAATGGCGAAATTATAGAAATTAGAATTACTTTGGTTAAAGGGCAAAAGCCTTTAACTGGTCGACATTTGAATAACTTTCGGGATTTTTTAGGGGTTTATGCAAACCAAATTGTTGAGAAATGGGTAAACTATTTCGTATATCATAAGGATGTAGCGTTTGAAAAGATAACTAATCGGTTGAAATGAAAATTGTTGAAGATTATCAAGTACCGTATCAATCTGAAACTATAAAAATAGAATCAGCAAAGTATATTGGCGATTTTGCCGTAAGAATAAAGTTTTCTGATGGGAAAGAAAAACTCGTTGATTTCAAGTCCTTTTTAATGAATTCTCATCATCCATCCATCAAGAAATATCAAAACGAATCACTTTTTAAAGATTTTGAGATTTTGGACGGTAATTTAAACTGGAATAATTACGACCTGATCTTTCCGGTATGGGATTTATATACAGGGAGCATTGGAGTTTAATTGTTTCCTTTTTACTTGAAAATTATACCTTTGTATTCATGGATTGGAGAGATCATATAGAAGTCAATGAAGAAGTTTTGGTGGGAAAGCCAGTGATTAAGGGCACGCGCCTTTCGGTTGAGCATGTCATCAATTTATTTGCATCCGGATGGACCGAACAGCAAATCCTTGATAATTATCCACGGTTGACAAAGAATGATTTGCAGGCAATTTTCTTTTACATTCAGGAAGGTTTGAAGGATGGATTAATGTTTAACAAACCACTGAGATCAGCATGATAAAGTTGCTGGCAAATGAAAATTTCCCTTTAGCGAGTGTCGAAATTATAAAATTAGCAGGATTTGATATCAAAGCTATTGGAGTTGATTTCTCGGGAATATTTGATCATGAAGTTATTGATTTGGCGATCAAGGAGCGTCGCCTCATTTTAACTTTCGATCGGGATTATGGAGAATTAATCTTTAAAAAAGGATATTGCCCGGAAGCTGGGGGGGGTTATTTGAGATGGAATAGTTATAGACCAGATGAACCAGGGAAATATCTGCTGGAGTTATTCGATGGTGGAAAAATTAGATTTGATGGAATGCTGACGGTGATAGGTGAGCGCTCCGTCCGCCAAAGAAAATTCGTCTAATCTAAAAATTTCCTTCAGTGTAGTTTCTTTTTCTTGTCTTATTGCCATTCCCCCCGATTTTCCTATTTTCATCTTCGAAATAAAATCAATAAATATGAACGAACTGGCTGTCGGAACAAGGGTGATGCACCCGGTATATGGCGAAGGCATTATCGCCCGCTCGCACCTGACCATTTATGAAATCTTTTTTGAGCGGGGCGGGAAGTCCGAAATGAGCAAGTACAACCCCGACCTGGAAGTGGTGGAAGCCCCGTCAGATGCCCAACCGCGAACCGGTCTGTCGCTGGAAGAAATTGAGGAAGCGATCACTTTTGTGATGGACAAATACCAAGGTATTACGCATATTGTGAAGATTGCTGACAAGTGGAAGGGCGGTGTGTTGGAAATGAAACCCGCCAACCCCGAATTGCAGTCGAAAGAGGTACCCATGGAAACCTTCTTTCATAAGATTGTGATGTTGCGCGACCGCCTGCGTGTGCTGGAACAAAACATCAATAGCCATCCGAAGCTCGACGATGAAGATCGCATCCACTTGCAGCAATACATCAGCCGGGCGTATGGCAGCCTGACGACCTTCAATGTGTTGTTTGCCGACAAAAAAGATTATTTCAAGGGGCAGGGAAAATAGCGGAATTCATCGATTTTGGTTAAATTGAACCGTTAATTATCCAAATCAAAAATCATGACCTCATTCAAAATCCCCGCTGCCAGCTTCGAAGCGTTGATGGCCATCCGCAAATCGAAATTGAAAGCCCTTCCGATGCCTGTTGCAACCTATTTGCAGGAAGCCGAAAACCTTTACCTCTGGAGCCTTGATGACCAGCAGCGATTAGCCGCTGCCGGGCTACCCGAAGGTACCATTGAATCGTTGCGTCCACGTATCGATCTTTGCCGTGCGCTACAGGCCCGATGGAGCAATGCAACGAAAATCCGTAGTGAGGCGCAGAAAGCTTTCAAAGAGAAACTGGCCCTCGGAATTGAACGGCAAAAGTCAGTTGTAAATGCTTGTCGATATGCCTTTCGCAAAGAGCCCGACCTGCTGAAAAAATTGAGCATGATCGTGCGGACCAGTCCGTATCCCGAATTGTTCCAATCGTTAAATGATTTAGCCGTTGTTGGCAGGGACCAGCAATCGTTGTTGGCTGCAATTGGCTTTAATTCCGATGAGCTGGATGAATTGAGTCTGTTGGCAGACCAGTTGCGCGAATTGTATGCCATTGTCCATGCCGATCAAAATGAGATAGAAAAAAATGAAGCAAAAGATTTGCGCGACCGAAGTTTTTTCCACCTCAAAGAGGCGGTCGATGAAATACGTCATTGCGCGAAATATGTCTTTTTGAAGGAACCGGCCCGCTTGGAAGGGTACTACAGTCAATACTTGAAGCGAAAATCATCAGCCCAACAGCTAAAAAAGAGGCAAGCACAGAAAAATAGTAATCCGGTTCAGCTTAATGGACTTCAAGAATAACAAAGTCGATTTCAAGAATAAAATAATAGTAATCAAGAATAGAAAAATAATAATCAGGAATGATTCTTGAGTATTATTCTTGCATTCTTTATGGTCGTTTGACCATTCTTTAAGCCTGTTTTATCATTCTTTGGATCTATCTTATCATTCTTGAATATATTTATTTTAATCTTGATACCTAATTTTGCCGATGAGTCATTGATCCTGATGCGCCGGATGGCGACAGTTGCCATCCCCGGCTGGGGAGCAGATAAAATCAATGATTCCTGCTACAGTACCTGATTCCCTATGGGCAAGTCTCACGGTAATTACCGCATAGCAGTTTTGGTATTGTAGCCGGACCAGGTAGGGTTGGTCTTCTTTCCCCGTAGGGGATAAGCGGAGGAGGACTGGTCATCTGCGTATCGTCATGTTGCCCCGGCTGGGGAGCAACCCAATTCAAACCTGAGCGAGTCTTTTCATGACTTGGTTCCGTTATTTTCGAGCAAGGACGATTTTCTTCAAAACAATTTCCAATAAAAGGATGTTTAGGTCCTCTAAAAGGCTTTTGTCTGATTTCGAATTTTTACCAGATTGGTTGTATGAAGAAAAAGCTTGTTGCATCGTTTATCTTGGTTTTCTGGGCTGGCTTTGTCAGCGCCATTAGTTTTCTCGAGGCCTGGCTCAAGTTTAAAGCGCCCGGGATTACGCTGCCGCTTGGCCTCGGAATCGGGAAATTGGTCTTCACGGCCATGAACCGGACCGAATGGGTTTTGCTGGCCTTGTTTATTTTTGCGGTTGTTTATACTCGAAGGCGCCTGCAGATTATCGGTAAAACTTCGGCCATTTTATTTTTCACCTTGCTGATTTTACTCAGCTTGCAAACCTTCTGGTTTTTGCCGGAGCTCAACCAGCGTGCCGACCTGATCATCGCAGGGCAGGCGCCTGAAGACTCGCTGGCCCATCTTTTCTACGGACTGGCCGAAGTGATCAAAGTGCTTTCGCTTATCGCACTGGCTTTTGCAACACAACAAACACAGACCATCAACAATAGAAATTTAAATGTATGAAAACGATTGGAATACTCGGAGGACTGGGCCCGGAAGCCACGGTCGATTATTATAAGGAAATCATTAAAAAGGTGAATGAACGGAACAATGACGGTAGTCTCAACTATCCGGAAATCATCATCTACAGTGTCAACATGGATCGGTTCATTGGCTTATTAAAGAACGAAAAGCATGAAGTGGCTTCGAACTACATCGCCAGTTGTATCAACCGGATGGCGTGTGCTGAAGTTGACTTTGCGGCTATGAGCGCCAATACACCTCACCTACTGTTCGATGAAATCCAAAGTAAGGTATCGGTTCCCCTGATCAGCATTGTTGATTCGTGTGCTGACGAAGCCCAAACGCTCGGCGTACAGCGTCCCGGCCTGATCGGAACGAAATTCACGATGAACGGAGGCTTTTACCAGAAAACCTTTCAGAAATTTGGTCTCGAAGTGGTGATTCCCCAACCCGAAGAGCGGGAGATCATCAACGAAAAGCTTTTTAAAGAGCTGGAGCTGGGTGTTTTCAAGGATGAAACCAAAAAGCTGATGCTCGAAATCATTCAGAAAATGATTGATCGCGATGGAATTGATTCGCTGATTTTGGGTTGCACCGAATTTCCGCTCATGTTTACGGAGGCAAGCTATTTAGGTATTCCTTTTTTAAACACCACCCAAATTCATGTGGAACAAATAGTTGAAACCTGTTACCGGATTGATTGAAGGAATGAAGGTTGAAGGATTGAAAAGTAGAACTTTTTGTCGGGCAAAGGCTTTTATTTTTAAAAAGAATCGGAACTTTGATGGTAAAAGAAATATCATGACAACATTATCCGAATTTATACACGGCTTGCCAAAAGCCGAATTGCACCTGCATATTGAAGGAACCCTGGAGCCGGAACTGCTCTTTCAATTGGCCGAACGCAATCACATTCAACTGAAATACCCATCGGTTGAGGCGCTGAAGAAAGCTTACAAGTTTTCCAACTTGCAGGAATTTTTGGATCTGTATTACGAAGGAGCCAATGTGTTGATTGAGGAGCAGGACTTTTATGATCTCACCTGGGACTACCTTGAAAAGTGCAAAGAGCAAAATGTGGTGCACACCGAAATTTTCTTCGACCCGCAAACCCATACCGAGCGTGGCATCTTGTTCGCGACGGTTATCAACGGCATTAACCGGGCCTTGCAGGATGGCCGCGAAAAACTGGGCATCAGCAGCAAGCTGATTATGTGCTTTCTTCGCCATTTGGATGAAGCATCCGCCTTTCAAACGCTGGATGAAGCGCTCGACTATAAAGACCTGATTGTTGCGGTGGGGCTCGATTCGTCAGAAAAAGGCAATCCGCCGGGCAAGTTTGAACGGGTGTTTGCCAAAGCTCGCGAAGAAGGTTTCCTCACCGTTGCCCATGCCGGAGAGGAAGGCCCGGCATCGTTTGTCAAGGATGCGGTCGATCTGCTGAAGATCATCCGCATTGATCATGGTATTGCCGCCATTCAGGATGAGTTTCTCCTTGCCGAACTGGCCCAAAAGCAGATTCCGCTAACCGTTTGTCCGCTGTCCAATCTCGAACTTCGGGCCGTCGATCAATTGGAAAATCATCCGCTAAAAAAGCTGATGGACCACGGATTGCTGGTCACTGTCAACTCTGACGATCCGGCCTATTTTGGTGGTTATGTCAATGAAAATTACCTGGCTTCGGCCGAGGCGTTAGGCCTGAGCAAAGCCGATTTGTGCCAGTTGGCTAAAAATTCGGTGATTGCCAGCCTGCTCTCCGAACCCGAAAAGGAACATCATATCAATGCTATACAGCAGTATTGCAGCGAAAATGCCTGACAACAGGTCAACAAAAACGACGAAAAACAGTTGAAAGGACTGAGGCCGATGATCCGGCTTTCATTCAAAAAAAAAAAAACAGTTTAAAACCGAATAGCATGAGCGAACTGATAAACAATTCACGATACCGGAAAGAACGCTTAAAAGAGTTGATCCTGAAATTGCACGATGGCGAGTCGGCTGCCAAGGTACGCGCCGAGCTGGTGGCCACGCTGAAACACATTCCTTACGGCGAAGTGGTTGAGGTGGAACAGGAACTGATCCAGGAAGGATTGCCTGAGCAGGAAGTGCTGAAGTTGTGCGATATTCATGGCGAAGTGCTGGATGGACATATTGACACCAGCGCCGCGCAGGAGATTCCTGAGGGGCATCCGGTCGATGTTTTTATTCAGGAAAACAAAGAGCTCGTGAGTGTGTGCGAAAAAGCTGGTGACTTGTTGAGCCGGATTTCCGAAGTTAAAGAATCCGACTTCCGCGAATATGTGCTCATGTTGCAGGGCTGTTTCAATGAGCTGATGGACGTGGACAAACACTACCAGCGCAAGGAATACCTGGTTTTTCCTTACCTCGAAAAGAACGAGATTACCGGTCCTCCCAAAGTGATGTGGGGCAAGCACGATGAGATTCGCGATCAACTGAAGGCTTGCATTGAGATTCTTCGAACACCCGAACTGAAGAAAAACGACTTGCAGGATTCGCTGGAGCTGTTGTTTATTCCGGCGCTGAAAGGTGTCAAGGATATGACTTCCAAAGAAGAGGAAATCCTGTTTCCGATGTGTATGGATTTGCTGACGACCGAAGAATGGTGGAACATTCATCGCCAAACCATCGAAATAGGCTTTACCCTGTACGACCCGCAGGTGGAGTGGAAGCCCGAAGGTTTGGACACAGCGGCGGTGGACCAGCAAGCCGCGACTAGCTCTTCTGGCAATGGAACCATCCAGCTGCCATCGGGCAGTTTTACCGCACCGGAAATCATGGCCATTCTGAATACTGTTTCAGCCGACATGACTTTCGTGGACAAGAACGATAAGGTGAAGTATTTCACCCAGGGCAAGCACCGCATTTTTACCCGCAGCCGCTCAATCATCAACCGCGATGTCCGCCTGTGCCACCCACCGGGAAGCGTGCACATCATCGAGAAAATTCTGGAGGATTTCAAGTCGGGCAAGGCCTCGCACGCGCCGTTCTGGATTCAGATGAAAGGCAAGTTTATTCATATTGAATATTTTGCGCTTCGTGATGAAAACGGGGAGTACCTGGGAACGCTCGAAGTGTCGCAGGATTTGACTGACCTGCGTAAGCTGGAAGGTGAACAGCGGATTTTGTCCTACACCGATCAAAACGAAGGATAGTTATGGAGAAGTTGATTATTACACCCAAAACCAAGATTTACGATTTGTTGCAGTCCTACCCGCAACTGGAAGATGTGTTGATCGCTTTGGCTCCGCCGTTCAAAAAGCTGAAAAATCCGGTCTTGCGGCGCACCATCACCAAAATCACCACCTTGAACCAAGCTGCGACTATTGGCGGACTGAATGTGGAAGAGCTGGTGAATACGCTGCGCAAGGAGATTGGACAGGAAAGCATTGGTGAACTTTCCGAAACCGAAACGCCATACCAGACCGATCGCCCGGCTTGGTTTGATGAGAAGAAGGTAGTCAACTCCATCGACATTCGCGACATGCTGCATGCCGGAGAACAGCCCGTGCATGAAGTGCTGTCGGCGATCAAAAAGCTGGGCAACGATGAACAGCTCGAAGTCATTGCGCCCTTCATCCCGGCGCCACTGCTCGACAAATCATTAAGCCTAAACTACCGGCACTGGCTCAAAAAAGAGTCGAACGAAAAGTTTGTGATTTATTTTAGGAAATAAGCGTGTTCTAGTCATCCGATGAATCCTCAATTGGGCAACTGATAAAATAGAAGCATCACCGCATTTTGCATGACTATTCATCGGATAACTCTTCTGAATGGACCGAGTGTTGAATCAGAAGTTTTTTATCTCCGGAAAATCCTGAGCACAATTTTATATCTTTGAACAAAGAATCTAAAATGAAGACAATTCATCTTAACATACCGGATTCGCTCGATTTGAATGATCGGGAAGCAAAAATGCTTCTTGCGTCCCGCCTATACGAAAAAGGCAAGCTTACTTTAGGGCAAGCCGCGGAATTGGTGGGGCTGTCAAAAGGAACATTTATGGAATTATTGGCCGATTATGATGTGCCGGTAATCAATCACCCAGCCACCGACTTGGATAATGATATTCAAAATGCGAAAGATTATAGTATCTGATACAAGCTGCTTGATATTACTTGAAAAGATTGGTCGAATTGCTCTTCTTGAATCTTTGTTCGGTAAGATTACCGTGACAAGTGTCATTGCGGATGAGTTTGGAAAATCTTTGCCTGATTTTATTGAGATAGAGGATGCTGAAGATAAAAAGTATCAGCAGATACTCGAAAACATTTTGGATGCTGGCGAAGCAAGTGCAATTGCTTTGGCTTTGGAGAAGGATGATTGTTTGTTGATAATGGATGAATCCAAGGGCCGAAGGGAAGCAAAACAGTTAAAAATAAAGCTGACCGGAACAGTGGGAATCTTAATTTTCGCGAAAGAAAAGGGACTGATACAATCGGTCACGGAAATCATTGAACAAATAAGACGAACGGACTTCAGGATCAGTGAGACTTTGATTCAGGAAGCAAAAAGAAAAAGCAATGAATAGCTCCGTCCCCAGTGGACTGTAAAAATGGGAGTGTATTCTAAACTCTGTCTGATTTTTTATTCATTCAATCTCGTCAATCTTTATCAATCCTTTCTCTCATACAGGACACCAAAGGATGCTTTTTTTGCACTGATTCGCTTCTTTTGTCGTATCCTAAAAACAAAAGCAAAAGACGATGAGCGAATCAATTTTTGACAGATATCCCGAAGAGCGAAAGCTGCTGGCCGAAACCGTGAGTGGAAGCGAGGAATTGCTCCAGGTGAACGGACATTTTCATACCCCGTATTCATTCAGCGCGTTTACCGAAATCCGCCAGGTTTTTGAAATGGCGCTGGCCGAAAAGGTAAAAGTGCTTGGCATCAACGACTTTTATACCACCGATGGTTATGAAGAATTTAACAAGCTGGCTAAAGAATATCAGATTTTCCCGTTGTTCAACATCGAGTTTATGGGCTTGCAAAAAGACTTACAGGCTGCAGGAGTGCGGGTTAACGATCCTAACAACCCGGGACGGACCTATTTCAGCGGGAAAGGATTAAAGTATCCGGTTCTGTTGAATGCGGAGATGATGGGCAAATTGCTACAGGTGCAGAATGAAAGCAACCGGCAAACGGCTGAAATGATCGAAAAATTGAACCGCTGGCTGAAAGACCTGTACGAAGATTTCAGTTTCTCATTTGATACCATGAAAGCGAAATACGCCAAGAATCTGCTGCGCGAACGCCACATTGCCAAAGCCTTGCGCGAAGCCGTGGCAGAAAAATACCCTTCCGAAGAAAAGCAAATTGCGGTTTGGGAAAAAATCTTTAGCGGCAATGCGCCCAAGTCGAAAGTATCTGACTTTGCCGGGCTGGAAAACGAGATTCGCGGCAACCTGCTGAAATCCGGTGGTAAAGCCTTCGTTCCTGAAGATGATAAGGCATTTCTGAGCCTCGAGCAAGTGATTGAATTAATCATTCATGCCGGCGGAATTCCTTGCTATCCGGTTTTGTTAGATAACCCGAAAGGCGAATTCACCGATTTTGAAGGCGACTACCAAAAGTTGTATGAAAGTCTGGTTGCCAAGAATGTCTATTCACTCGAACTGATTCCCGGACGGAACAATCCGAAAATTCTGGAGGCGTTTGTTAATTTTTTCAATGAAAAGGGCTTTGTGATTACCTTCGGAACCGAGCACAACACCCCGCAGTTGGATCCGATCACCGTTTTTGGTGGCGATGGGAAAGAACTGAGTGATTCGATGAAGAAAATTGGATACGAAGGCGCTTGTATTGTTGCAGCCCACCAGTATTTACTGGCAAAAGGCAAGCAAGGCTTTCTGGATCAAACTGGAAAAGCCAAGCTGGATCAGCGTGCTGAGTTCATCAAACTCGGAAATGCTGTCATTAAAAACTTTGTAGAATAGGATAGGAAGTCGCAGTTTGCAGTTTGGAAGTTTGGAATTTGTCCGCCAGCTGGCGGATTGGAATTTGGAATTTAAAAAATATGGAACAAGGATTAAAAGACCTCATTGAAGTATCACAATTTTATGGTAAACAAAAGGATTTTGTGCTGGCTGGTGGCGGAAATACTTCTCATAAAAATGATCAATACCTTTGGGTGAAAGCCAGCGGTTTTAGTTTGGCCACGATTGGCGAAGCTGGTTTTGCCAAGCTGGATCGTTCACAGTTGGAAGAGATTACAAACAAAACCTATTCGGATGATCCGCTGAAGCGCGAAGACGAGATTGTAAAAGACTTGATGAAAAGCCGCGTGGAGCCCGAAAAGGGACAACGGCCCTCGGTGGAAACCTCGTTTCACAACCTGATGGATTTTTCGCTGGTGGTGCATACCCATTCAACCAAGGTGAATGGACTGATGTGCAGTGAGCAGGCCGCGGAAAAAACCGCTGAGCTTTTTGGCGACGAGGTGATTTATATCGCTTACGAGGATCCGGGCTACATTCTTTTCAAGGTGGTTGAAAAGGCCGTTGTCAATTACCGGAAGGAGAAAGGGAAAGAGCCGGGCATTATTTTTCTGCAAAACCACGGCGTGTTTGTTGGCGGAAATTCGGTGGCGGAAATTCATTCAAGCTATCAAATGATTGACGAAAAGCTGGATGCCGTTTACGGTACGGAACCTGCGAACGAAAACTTGCCAGTGAATCCAATCGCTGATCAGATTATTCCAGCTGTACGCATGATGGTTTCCAAGGAATCTTTGAAAACTGTGCGTTTGGCCAATACAACGCTTTTCGACAAATACCTGCAAAAAGAGAATCTGCCGGCCATTTCGGTTCCTTTCACCCCCGATGGCATTGTGTACGCCAACTCGGCATTTGTTTATGGGGAATTTAAGGGCGACGCGGAAGCTTTTCTGGAAGACATTCAGCAGAAAATTAACCAATACGAACAAGAAAAAGGCAAACTGCCCAAAGTTATTTTTGCTTCGGGCCTGGGTGTAATGGTCATCGCCGATCATGCCGAGGGCGCTGAAATTTTGGTGGATGTGGTGACAGATCATTGCCGCATTGCTCAATTTGCGGAATCGTTTGGAGGACAGCACCCGATGACGCCCGCGCAAATCGCTTTTATCGAAAGCTGGGAAGTGGAGCAGTATCGTTCCAAAATTTCGCTGGGTGGAACAGCTGGCCGTGCCGATCGCAAAGTGATCATCGTTACGGGTGGTGCACAGGGCTTTGGTGCCGGCATCGTGGAGCATTTGATGGAGCATGGTGCCAATGTGGTGATTGCCGATTTGAATGCCGAAAAAGGGCAGGAGTTTGCCGGCACTTTAAACGCGGTGAAGCGAAAAAACAAGGCCTTGTTTGTTCAGTCTGACGTGTCGAAGGCCGAATCGGTTGAAAACCTGGTTCGTGAAACCGTCATCAACTTTGGTGGTTTGGATACCTTCATCAGCAATGCCGGGATTTTACGTGCCGGTGGTCTGGATGAAATGACTCCTGAAACGTTCGAGCTGATGACCAAAGTAAACTATTCAGCCTACTTTATTTGTTCCAAATATGCATCGGCTGTCATGAAGTTGCAGAATCAGTTTAAGCCGGATCATTTTACAGATATCATTCAAATCAATTCAAAATCGGGATTGAAAGGAAGCAACAAGAACTTTGCCTATGCCGGTGGAAAGTTTGGTGGAATTGGTCTCACCCAGTCGTTTGCCCTGGAGTTGATGCCGTATAAAATTAAGGTGAATTCGATTTGTCCGGGCAACTTTTTCGACGGGCCACTTTGGGCTGATCCGGAAAATGGCCTGTTTGTGCAGTACTTGCGTGCCGGAAAAGTGCCGGGCGCCAAAACACTGGAGGATGTGAAGCATTTTTACGAAGCGCAGGTTCCCGCGGGCCGCGGATGCACCCCGATTGACGTGATGCGGGCCATCTTCTACGTGATGGAACAGGAGTACGAAACCGGACAGGCCGTTCCTGTAACCGGCGGACAAAATATGTTGAACTAAGACTGGCCTTTTCAGGTCGAGTCATCCTGGACTTGTTTCAGGATCTCTATGCTAACAGATCCCGATCCGGCGGTTGCCGGACGGGATGACGGATTAAAAAAAAGGAAATAAGACAATATGAAAACAAAAGCAGTTCGATTATACGGTAAAAAGGATTTGCGATTGGAAGAGTTTGAACTTCCCGCGATCAAAGAAGATGAGATTTTAGCGAAAGTGGTTTCCGACAGCATTTGCATGTCGTCATACAAAGCCGCAACGCAGGGAACTGATCACAAGCGAATTCCCGATGATGTGGCCGAAAACCCCATTCTGATCGGGCATGAGTTTGCTGGTGAGTTGGTTGAAGTCGGTGCTAAATGGCAGCACAAGTTTAAGGCCGGACAGAAGTTTTCCATTCAACCCGCTATTTATTACAAAGATGGGCCGGTTGGCGTGTTGAGCGCTCCCGGATATTCGTACCAATACATTGGTGGCGATGCTACTTACGTCATCATCCCCAAAGATGTGCTGGTGCAGGATTGTCTGCTGGCTTACGAAGGTCCGGGCTATTACCCCGCATCGCTGGCCGAGCCGCTGAGTTGTGTGATTGGTGCCATGCACGCCAATTACCACACCACGCCGGGTTCGTACAAGCACGACATGGAAATTGTAGACGGCGGTAAAATGGCCATCCTGGCTGGCGTTGGGCCAATGGGACTGGCAGCGATCAACTACGTGATTATGCGTGAAGATCGCAAGCCTTCGCTTTTGGTGGTGACCGACATTGATCAGGCGCGATTGGACCGAGCGGCATCGATTTACTCCCCCGAATGGGCAAAATCAAAAGGGATTGAATTAATTTATCTGAATACAAGCGGTGAAGATCCGGTGGCTAAATTACGAGGTTTAACAGATGGCGAAGGCTACAACGATGTTTTTGTTTTTGCGCCTGTTCCCGCAGTGATTGAACAAGGTGATGCTATTTTGGGGCATGACGGATGTTTGAATTTCTTTGCCGGGCCAGCCAACCCGGAGTTCAGCGCAAAACTGAATTTTTACAACGTGCATTATGCCTATACCCACATTGTTGGCACGTCGGGCGGTAATAACGACGATATGGTGGAATCGCTGGAGATGTTTGGCAAAGGACTGGATCCCGCCGGGCTGGTGACACACATTGGAGGGCTGAATGCGGTGATTGATACAACTTTGGATTTGCCGAATATTCCAGGCGGGAAAAAGCTAATCTACACGCACAAAAACATCCCCTTGACCGCCATCAGCGAATTTGACGAAAAAGGAAAATCTGATCCATTGTTTGCCAAATTGCATGAGATTTGCCAAAGAAACAACGAACTTTGGTCCGTTGAAGCAGAAGATTACCTGCTGGCAAATGCACAAGACATCTAGTTAAGATTTTACAAATAAGCTAACTAACGCAGGAGTTCATGGAGTGTATGCTCGGTGGTTCTTGCGTTTGTTATTAAAAAAATAAATGGTATGATTTACATGGCAGATACCGCCGATCTTTCGGCATTAAAAGAGTTGTATGATTTTTTTCCTTTGGAAGGAGTAACAACGAATCCAACGATTCTAAAGCAATCGGACATGAAATTGTCTGAAGCGGTTGAAGAAGTGGCCCGGATTGTGGGCGAAGGCATGATCCACGTCCAGCTAATCAGCACCACAGCAGACGAAATGGTGAAAGAAGCAAAAAAGTACAAGTCATACTTTGACCTGGGCGATAACTTTTACGCCAAAATTCCGGTGGTTGCTGAAGGATTTAAGGCCATGCGCATCCTCAAGGATACCGGTATGAATGTGACTGCAACGGCCATATTTACCCAGCAGCAAGCCTTGGTAGCTGCCAAAGCCGGAGCCGACTTTGTAGCGCCTTATGTCAGTCGTCTGGACAATATTTCGTCACACGGAATTGAAGTGGTGCGGGATATTGCGCGGAACATGAACGAATACAAGCTAAACACGAAAGTGTTGGCCGCCAGCTTCAAAACCGTT
>Ga0209347_1001028_pt1 | contig 53201 bp, 54 predicted proteins | sample AutmiccommuBRH23_FD_187382 | JGI IMG/M metagenome (GOLD analysis project Ga0209347, IMG submission 187382) | Deep subsurface microbial communities from Mt. Terri, Switzerland - Autotrophic microbial communities BRH/23 (SPAdes) (version 2) | ecosystem: Environmental > Aquatic > Deep subsurface >... | reverse complement strand
TGGGCTCCGGTTTTCTCCGGTCTCCCCTGCTCATCCCCTGATCTCCCCTCATCCGCCGAACCCGCCGAACCGGCCTCATCCCTCATCCGCCGATCAGGCGGATCTGCACCGAATCGGCCCAATCCCCAACCGGCCTAATCGGCCTCATCGGAATCATCGGCATCATCCGGTTCATCCCGATCACCACCGGCCAAAGCCGCCTGGATGTCCGAAAGCAGGTCAGCCAATGGGTCTGTCTGGTCAACCTGGATGTTCTCGTACTGGGTGGGTCTCCCGATCAGGTAGTTTCCCAACCACTCCCGCGCATACCGATCACCCTGGAGAGCTTGCGACACCGCTTTCCTTACAATCCGGCCCCATTCCTCATCGCTGATGGATTCGGTCAACACGGATAGATACCGCTCCTCAACAGCCCGTCGAGGTCGGCCACCCTTATTCCCAATCGCCGCCTTATTCCCCTTCGCGAATCGCCCCTTCGTATCCCTATCAGCCATATCCCTTATCCTCCCTATCAGCCCGATCAGGCCCTATCCCGGTGCCGCGATCTCGATCAGGCATTCGGCCCAATCGGCTTATCAGGCTCATTCCGAGTTCCCCGGTGTTATCTAGGCCCACGCGATTGCTGAGCTACGATCTTGGCAACGTACTCCCGCCATGCGTCCGGGTCTATGCCCGCTCCAATCGCCAAATTCGCTATATGTCGCGACTGCAAATCCCGTATCGCCATCTCCCGCATCAGCACGCACTTCCTGGATTTGCCCTTGCTCAATGCCTCCTGAAGGCAGTGCAAAACTACCTCTGCTGCCAAGGCGCTGCACTCATCATGTCCGAGATCACCGGCTGCCTCTATCTCCTCATACCAACCCATCACTCCCCCAGGAAACGCAAAAACCCGCACCTGCCCAAAAGGACAGAGTGCGGGTCGGCTATTTCCGCTGGTACCCTACACCCCCAGGATACCCACCGTTAAGTTGTCTACTCTAGTGTATCATGGCTCACGCTGGGCGCAAGACCCTATTCCTTTCCTCGCAGCCGTAGCACCTCCTGTTTACTCACCAGCCGTCGGGCATGCTGTGGATTTGCGGCATCCGGGTTCATAAGCGGTCGCAGCGAACCATCCGTAACCATGTGACTAATCCTGCCCACACTCTTGCCCACGATCTCGGTTGCCTCCTGGATCGTGATAGCTTCATCATCCTCTGCCCACAGCAATGCCCAGGAGCAAAGCCGTCCGATATCCGTCTGCCACCATATCACGGGGATTACTACCTCATCCGATGTGGGCACCTCGAACAGCAACCTATGTAGCCTGTCTACATACTGCCTTATCTTCTCCCCCAAAGCTGGATTCCAATCAATCCATTCTGTTACTACATAGGCCATCAGCCTCAGGGCAGACTCCAGGTTTTCATCTCCTTCTTCTAGCCACTCTGATAGTTGCTCTGTGCGCTCGGCTAATGCAGTGAAGAACTCGTCAAGCCTGGATAGGTCTACTATGCCCTTCATCGAACCTCCTTCACACAAAAGGGAGAGAGCAGCCAACACTGCCCCCTCCCCAAAGTATACCACGGACCCGGACTAGGCTAGAATCCCGCTCATCTCCTGAATCTTGGTCAGGGCTTCCATGCCTTCTGTCCCTATCTCGTCACCGTCCTCTACCCCTCTGGCTATGTAGCTCAACAGCGCACCCAGGGGAGTTGAGAACCCATCGCGCCACGTCGAGGTGTCATAGAACCAACCGTACCGCAGGACATATACGTCAGACCAACGACTGCTGCCCTGTTTCCACGTCCAGGGATGATAGCTATAGAGCACGCCACCGGCCAGAGGCCACCAGTCCACAACCTGCCCAGTCTTGCACCAGATCATCCGTGCAGCGCCAGGAATGCTGTAGTCATCTATGGTCACGCCTTCCCGGCGTAGCTTCTCCTGCTCCTCGCCATCGTGCTCAAAGTCTAGCACCAGTCCGACTCCTCGCACATCACAAAGCCGCGCTCGACGTTCTGAACCTCGCCTTTCTCCGCGATCTCTGTCGTCTGCATCTCGCGAACTTGCTGCTCGGCATCATCCGCCGACTCTGCCTCTACCACTACCTTATAGACCCGGACAACCTCAACCGACACGCCGTAGAGAGCCATTACCGCACCCTCTCACTCTCGGCCAACACCTCGCGCAGGATAGCCGAAATCCGCGCACAGAAGGCATTAGCCTTATCCTCATCGGGTATCGCCCTGAAAATCACATCGTCCAGGAAGGTCTCGGCACGATCTAGCGTAACCATCGGGTTAGACTCGTCACCCAAGATCATCTGCCGGGCCATCTGATGAAGCGTAGACGAAAGCTCCTGGTTCGGCTCCAGCGGTGTCCCCTGCCTCACGAGAACTTCGGCCACACACTGTTCGCACCAATCGGCGCACGGGAGGTGGGCCATCGCCAGGGTAAGGGTCTTATGGTTGCGCCGGGTACCGTGCTCCTCACAGACCGTTACCCAATCACCATCAGACGAATCCATCTTTGCTTCTGGAGCATAGTACACACCGGCCAACCGGCCAGTCAGACGCAACTGACGCTGCACAACGCAGCCTGCCAATCCGTTAAACTTGTACCGTAACATGGAATGTCGCTCCTTCCTCGATGTCATCAAATAGGGGTTCGCTACCAATCTGAGTCACCGTGCATTCCTCAAAGAAAACGCAATCGTTCTCTATCGCTTCAAGCAAGTCCTCCGCTGCTGACAGTTCGGCATAGTCCCCGCGCTGGAGCTTACCTGTTTGCCTGATACGCCTGAGGGCTACGATCATCTCCCCCAGGTCGTACTGATGCTGCCCGTTGGTACTTACTTCAACGCGCATAGATGCTCATCCCTCGCAACCAAACCACGCGCAATCTTGCCCACAGCGTACAGATCAATGATACCGTCGCTGTCTGTCGGCCAATCCCCAGTCGCATCCCATGCAAATAGCCTCGCACGTGGGTCTCCGATGGACTCGGCCATCATCCCGGCCAATTCCTCATCATCCGCTGCCCGTACATCCTCTAGGCTATAGCCTGCCCGCTCCAACAGGGCTTTCAGCACTCGCCGCCGAATACCCCGCGCATCATGGTCTGCTGCAAGACAGGCATACTTCCGGTCCAGCCGGGGAATGTAGATCAGGGGTTCGCCAAGCTGCCGGAGTCGCCGCATCATCCGCCGATTGCCCTTCACGCTACCACCTCCAGCCCGAACCGGGCTTCCCACTTCACCTGGAGCGAATCCAACAACCCGGCCAACGCATCGCCGCCGATCTGGAGCATAAGCTGCCGGGTTCTGGTCTGAACGAATACGAACCGGGCAATCGAGTCCCCTAACTGGCTCTCATCCACCCGCGTCTCGGTAATGGTTGCCCACACGTCCAAGACCCGTAGTTCCACGCCAAAGGTCTGCAACACAGGACGCTCACCCAACACTTCCATTGGGGCCTGACCCACATAGCACCGCAACCGCAACTCATCCTCGTCGCCTACCACGTCATCCAGGGGAATCCCTGCCGCATGAACAGCCGCGAAAGACACCGGGAGATATACCCAGGTCCCCGACTCGCCATCCCGCTGGCTGATCTCACCGCCATCGGGCAAGGCCACGACTACCGAAACCGCATTCTCGTCCACTCTCGAACCTCCTGCTATGATTTGTGTTGGGGCTCAATTGCCCCCGGCAGGGCCGGACTCGCGCTATCCGGCCCTACCGGGGAGGATTGAACCTCCCCTAATGCTACCGGCCAGCCTTCTTGTAGAAGTTCAGACCCAGGGTAAACTGATGGCCTACTGCCATGTTGCCGCGAGTAGAGGCATAGACATACGATTTCCCGGAAGAGGAAAGCGATGGTTCCACAAGGGCATCGCTCGTCTCGATCTCGATCACCAGCTTGGTGCCATCCCAATGCATCTGGACATTCTCGGAATCCGTGATCTTGGTTGCCGCTGCCACATTCGTAGCCATGTTAGGTGATCTCCTTTGTGTGTGTGCGTGGTTGATAGACTGTCCGAATCTACGAAAAGACGACCAAAGCAAAGTTCTCCGGGTCATAGGTCATATCCGCTGTGAGGGGAATATCCCGAAGCCGAATCCCCAAGGTGGGGTATAGATCGTGAGCTTCCCGATACGCCTTATCCCTGGCGTCTCCCACATTCGTGCCCGCTGCCGCTAACACTACCTCCTCACCCTTGCGGCTTATGGTCCAAACATAGATTTGCCACCTCATACCGCTACCTCCATACCCTGCTGATACACAAAGCTCCTACCCACCGGGAGAATCTCCCGCCAGTCCGAATGCTCTGCCGCGATCATGTCCGCTTCAGGTCGCTTGTCATCCCAAAACGCCTCAAACCACCAGCGCGCTTCTTCCATGTTCTGATAGGGCGTGCAATCCGGGGTGCGCCATCGCCGCATGGTATTGATGGCATCCAACTGGGATACCTCGTGCAGGCTGCCATCCCATACGTAATAATGGGCTTCCTCCCTGCCGTGGAAGTAGCAGCACTGATGCCGGTCAAACAAACGGTACCAATCCGTAAGTAGCCAAGTCCCCTGTTTTCGCAAAATCCAGATAAACCGCTCAGGGGCGTCTGCCTTCCGTAGGTCGTCCTTATCTATCTCGATAAGGTCAGACCGATACCGCTCAGGGAGTCCTCGCCGCCGAGATTCCAGAACCAGTGCCCGGTATGCCTTCATATTCGCCATCACGCCACCTCCAGAGCCAGGGTGGTGATCTCATCCAACCAGACTGGAAACGCATCGCCTCCATCCTGATCCGAGACGATCAGCCGGGCTGACATCACGTCCACCACGTACACAATGTCCCCGGCGTGCCCCAGGACGTAAACGCCATCGCTGATGTCCTGGAGCAGCCGCACGGGATCACCCTTCCCGATCAATGCCCTAGTCCTTCTTGACCACTTCATCGCTCGAACCTCCTCTGTGATTTGTGCCCTCAGGCCCCCCCATTCTATTTCAACTTGCGCAAGTTGTCAAACAGAACACCTGCCCAAAAAGGGAAGCCCCCAGGTCATCCCTAGGGGCAGCTTGGTCTATTCCTCTATCGAATGTGGCAACCTATCCCATACTAGCCAACGTCCACACTTCTTACACTGGAGCAGTACACGCTCGCCTGCCTTAATCTTTACCCCATGCACTGCCTCTACGTTCACCTCGATCTGATACGGACGTGGGCGCAAAAATGCCAAAGGTATCCGACAATCACGACAGCGCAAACACACCCGGTTGCGCATCAGAACCATTCCGCATCTTCATCAGCAGACTTCTCTTGCGGAGGTTCCCACGGCTCCAATCGGCACGTTGTCCAGCTAATCCACTCGCCCTCCTCATTCCCATCAAGGGTTATCTTGGCATACTCGACCCTTGCCTTCTCGGTGATTTCGATAGAGAGCACACGCCAAGGGCCATCCCCCATGCGATTCCCAAAGCCATCAATGCGCCGCACGAGATCGCTGGGTTTGGGTTTCCATTGGGGTTCGGGTGGGGCCTCATAGTGGACAGGAGGACAGGACGAGACAGGATTCTGCGTATTGTTATCTATATATTCGGGGGCATCGAATATTGAGTTAATAATAGGAATCGTTGTGTCCGTTGTGTCCATTGTGTCCACCTCATCCTCATCGCTCCGTAACCCGATGCCCTCCCAGATCGTCATTTTGCGGCAGTTACGCATCACCCGCTTCTGCTGCGCTCCCACCTGGCGCAGCCGTTCGCCCCAGTCCCTATTCCCAATGGGACAAGCTCCGTTTTCTTTGGCCCACTCCTCATAAGCCTGCCGCAACACACGCGCTTCTACCTGAGTTCGAGGGGAGATCACGCAGAAGGAATCCAGGAACTCGCCCAATGGGTTCATATCAGCCCGGAGGTCATTGGTTTTCGCTTCTACGACTCGGCATCGCCCCAGTCCTTCCTGCTGCCAGAGTAAGCAACCTTTGACTGCCCAGGCCAACAACGCCGATAGGGCTTTCGGGTCCTCCGTAAGATGCTCCTTGATCGAGTCATCCCGCTTTTCAGGAGGAACGATGTGCTCAAAAGGCACCCTGACCAATCGCCGCCAAATACCAGTATCCGTGTCGGAGATCATGGGGCTTTCGTTCGTTGCCAGCCATAGCTTACACTTGGGTTTGAAGCTGAACAGTTTGCTATACAGGTGCCGTGCTGTGATGGTATCCCCGCCGGTCAACTCCTTTATCAGGGGTTCTGCCAATCGGGTATCTTTGGATGTTTCTACCGCAGCGACAAAGTGCAACCCTCGCAATGTGGCAACCTCAGGCGTTGCTCCTGATGAGACGATCTTGTCCAGGAAGGTTTGGAAGGGGGCTTTCCAGCCGTATTCCCTTACTCCCAACATTTCTATAATAGCCTGGATAAGGGTACTCTTGCCCGTTTGCGCAGGCCCCAACACCAGGAAGAATACCTCCTCGGTTGTGCATCCGGTGATGGAATAGCCCACAGCCCTCTGTAGGAAGTCCCTGAACTCCCGATCTCCTCCCGTTACATCGTCCAGGTATCGTTCTAGTATCTCGTCGGTAGCATCCGGGTCAAAGTCCACGGGTGCCAGTTTTGTAATCAAGTCCTCCCGCCGATGCTCCCGTAGTTCGCCGGTGCGCAGGTCTATTGTGCCATTACGACAGTTGAGCAGCCACGGGTTCTTATCAAAGTCATCCTCCTTCAGGGGAATCCCTGGTTCGGTCTTGGCGAGTCTGACCATTGCATCCACATGACTCCCGCTTTCGCTGGTTTCTGCCCATTTGAGCATCCTCTTTTGCCGGGTGGGGTTGGGTTCCTCTAGGGCTTCCAGTTCGATAGAGATCGCAGTAGCCTTTGCCATCTCCTGCACTTCGCCATTGTCGTCGCTTTCCCATCGCCCGTTGCGCCACAAGAACCACCCTTCCAGGGTCTTGCAGTAGTGCAGATCGCGGCCAAAGAGCCGGTTCATTCGCTTGGCATTGCCCGCATCCGTCGGCTTCTCCCTGCCCATCATGGGAGAGGATATGTCCGGAAAGTTTGGTGAGCGGGAAGATTGGGAATTGTACGTCTCTCTCGTCTTGCTTCGGGCCAAGCTGACCGTGAGTTGCCCATAGGTATCTTTCCCATGCTGCTCGTCCCACTTATCCCGCATCAGCCCACTTTGACGAAACAGCCGGTCTATCTGTTCGGCGTTCTTGCCGCTCCAGAATGCCAGCATACAGCATAGGGCCAGATCGGCTTCGCTTTGGGAGGCATACCCACCTGCATTTCCTGACCACAACTGGGTAAACTTGGCCCCATTCGCCGCTGCCATCGCCTTTTGGAGTAACTCGGTATCATCCAGTACGATAGTTGGCCGGGGTGTCTCACTCTCTGGTGCCGCCGGTGGGTCTTTCTCCGCCAGGAACTCCTCATAGATCAGGCCCAGTTCATCCTGTCGTTCCTGGATGTCTAAGGATGTACCGTCCAGAGGAATACCGGTCATGACGAAATATCGCCCCTGATCGTACATCTCCACTTGGCCCTTGCGCCGCTTATCTCCCGGCAGGGTGCCCTTACAGAGGATATGCACTCCGGTTCCAGATTGGGAGACTTCCGTATAGCTGTCCATGATAGCTATGATGTCTCTGGCCCACTCTTCTAACTCGCCTGTCTCCAGGTTGCGGACGTGATCCAGATCAATGCCGACATAGCCCCCATCCTTCTTGAACATGAAGCCGATCCCGGCCAGCCTGTTTTCTCTGACATAGGCACATGCCTGTTCGTAGCTGCTCCAGGTCGATTCATCTGTAGAGGAAGCTCCCCGCCCTGTGATAGGGGAGATAGGTACCTTTGTTTCCTTATCGTTCCGGGTCTCTCTTTTCCAGGCAACCCACTGGGGTAGGGTACGAAGATCGTTGGGGATTGCGTTCATGGTGGCGTCTCCAAACAGTAAGATGAAGGAGGTAATGGGGTGTCCACCACCTCCCTATTCCAGACAGACCGGCCTTACTCCTGGTATTCGATTACTTCCGTGATCGCGGATTTGGGGCCAGCCCGACGAACCGATCTACGGAGCTGCTGTGCTTGTTCGGGGGTGATGGCGGGGATAATCACGATTTCCGGCTCTGTCTTACCACCATTGTGCCCGTTTGATTCCTCATCTGTTTCGTCAAACAGGGTAGTTCGCTGTTGCGCTCTGCGGATGCGCCGAGCTGGCTTTGGGTCCTCTACCATATCATCCTGAAGCAGCGTCCAGTCCTCGATGGGGTGACTCATCATGGTTTCCCCAACAGGGCTATTATCAAAGTCTATCGGGGTTAGAGCGTACACAAACCTACCCCATCCCGCACTGCGCCATTGGCCCATACCAGTAATCTGCCCGCGATCTAGCCATTCTCTCAGCATATCGAGAGTTACAGAGGTACCTGTCACGGTGAGATGCAACGTCACTTTGCTCCCCGCTGGGGCAACCTCTGATCGCACCAATGCTGTCCGTTCTCCCTGAGGTGTCCATCCTCTCATTTGTCGCTCAATCCACGTCAATGGGCCAGCGAGTTCTAGGGGGATAAAGTCCTCATCAACCAGGATGTCTCCGTTAATGACAGATTTGTAGCAGCGGAGTTTTGCTGATTTGGTACCCTTGTCTCGCCGCAGATGCCCGCAGGATTCCTTCAGAATTCCTTTAATGACCCAACAGGGGATATGCGGGTGGCCAGTGTCATCTATCCGGAAGAACCCGGTACTACGATTCACGAGCTCCTCTACCTCGGCAGCCACGTCCTTCTTTTTGAGCTTCTTGGCCCCCTTTGGGTCACGCTCCTTGACGAGTCGCTTGGCTTCCTGTTTCCGTACCCATTTCGCCGTAATCCGCAGGTGCTCGATCTCTGCATTCAGGTCCACATTGTTAGACCCATCATTGCGAGACCATAGATACGTCTGGTAGATAGTGGGATTCAGGCTTGATCCCCCTAGCACATCTCGCAGCATGGTCAATTCCAATCGGTATCGTCGGACGCTAATCATTGCAGTGCATTCACTCTCTAGGTTGGTATTCGGATGATGAAGCCCGGCCCCATTGCCGGGCGTATTCTTTTTGTGCTTGGATAGCTTATACCTTACTTGGGGTCCAGACGTGAGAGTGCCTAGCAGTGAGACCTCAACCCGCTGCCGGGCCATTTATCGTGCGTGCAACGAAGCGAATATCACACAATCCGCACATATCAATTGACAGGGTGACTGGCCCTTACGATAGCTCGTCCTGATCACCTCCCTCTATCAGAGGTGGGGGTATGGGGAATGCTCCATTCCACGGGCAAGGATCAGTTGCCGCCCACCCGGCTCGTTGCAGCCAATCCAGTGCTGCCGCAACATTGCCCTTAAAGTATTTCCTGGCCAGTGCCCGCAGACCTCGATGGCCCAGTTCTCGGTAATGCTCCAGGCCATACTTGGCCCATGTGGTCTGACCTCCCCTCGAACCAATGCGCTGGAAGTGGTCTATGCCATACTTCTCCCGCGTAGCCCTGCCTCCCAGTGCTCCCGCAATTCGTCGCTGTGTCCTTAGGACCAGAGCATCAAGCTCCGCATCCAGGCGTGCCAGATCCTCATCTTCTACCGTCTCTGCCAGGACCAACTCCGTTGCTTGCGTTTGTTCCATCGGCTCCTTCCACGTGCGGTTCCTGCGCGTATAACATTTGAACGATGTCCGTCAGCGTATCGTGGACAGGTCTCCATCTTTCCCATGCTTCTGGAGAGTTCAGGTATTCGTTGTTATGGAACTCAAAGCTGCTCACATAGCTCTCTAGTGCCCACAGGGCGTTTCGCAGAGCAAGCCATTCCATCTCGATCTGCTCCAGGTAGTTATAGGTATCAACTACCTCCTCTTTCGCATCTCGAATACCAGACCGGAAGGCAAAGGTCGCCAGCTTTATCCCGTACTGTATTTCCCCCAGCCTTGCCCGCTCCTGCTGCAACCGCACAAAGTCCTGTAGGGCCATCGCGCAGACTGTCGGACAACTCCACTTACTCAGAATCGGATTAGGCTGGCTCATCGGTGTTCTCTATACCAGGTGATGAGGTGCTTACCTGCGAGAGGTTCAAGCCTTCCGAGAACTTTAATACGTACTGGAGCCTCACAACCATACCTATCGCCCTGTCCTGTAAGGCATCAAGTAGAAACCGACCAACAGTATCAGGCTTGGGCGGGTGCGTTTTCTCTATGTATGCCAAGGTCTCAATCATCCCTTGGCATTCCCCCAACATCCTACCAAGAGCCTCGTCTATTTCGTCAAGGCTATGCCGCATAACTTCAAGGTCTGTCCTGACCGACATAGCTAGTCCTCCTTCTTTCGGATTTCCAGGGGGAAAAGGGTAGTAGCTAACTGATCTACCCGGTCAGCAAGCAGATTCCAGTGTTCTCCTATAGTGCCCTCGTGAAGCCCCTCAACGGCATAGTTCCAGATTATCATTGCCGTATTGAGTCGTAAGACCCGTTCTACCAGTTCACACAGGGATTCCTCGATTTCTTCGAGAGTGTAGCAGGAGTCAAAGACACAATGGGTTGCTTCGTCGTCAAAATCGAGCGTGACCTTGCCGTCCTCCTCTCCTGTCTCCTTAACGGAACCAGGGGGCAAACTCAGTCGGACCCGTTTATTCGGATTCACGCCAACCTCAGCGACGAGCATTGCCCTTGTGATTCTCAGGCAGTCGTCCAACCTATCCTGCTTGGTCTTCTTACGTGCGGCTTTGCTCACAACAAACTTCCAATCTAGTGCTCTTGGCAAATATTCCAATAGTCACACCACTGCGGGTTGCACTTCCAACTTCCTGTGTGGGGTAGGAATACTTCCCGTTCAATCCCATACCACACACCTTGAATCAAATCCATGTACCGCCAGATTTGGCCCCAAGTGTGAGGTACATCGAAAACAGCGGCTTCTCCTGTGGTAAAGTTGAACGTGTAGTGCCGGAACCTCTGGTCTGGCACCTCTAACCCGGCTTGCTCTAGTGCCCCCAGGTAGACGAGGGGTTGCTTTTCATCTTGTGCCTTATCCAGGGTCCAGCCTTTCTTACTGCTGGTCGTTTTGAGGTCTGCCGGGATACCGTCCTTCTGTAGGATATCGATATAGCCAATCACCGGGATAGGCACATTGGGAACCGTCAGGGTAATCTTGCGCTCGATATTCCCTGTGGCTGTGGGGTCTGTTAATGCGCGTAGCTCGTCGAGGGTCATCCGTACATCCGGGTTCTGAAGTAGGTCTAATGCCTTCTCTTTTATGTCGTTGGCAGTTGCGCCACGAGTGAACTTGACACGCTCCTTCGCTAACCGGCGCGTCAGGGATTCCGTAAACGCTTGCTCCAGGTTATTCGTCTCCCCCTTGGCATAGGCTTCGGCCATATCATGCCACGCCGACCCTAATACCAGATTGTGTGCTGTGGGGGTTTTGATCTCGTCAACGTACCGAAACTTCCAGGATAACGAGCAATCCAGGTAGCACGAGATCGAGCTATAGCTCAGGTGATCTAGCTGCTTCATGCGCCTCCCCTTGTTCGGTTGCGAGGTGCTCCAACTCCTCCTCTAGGTCCATATGCTGAAGGAGTACCCGCCAGTCATCCCATGTGACTAACCCGTGTGCCAGGGCAAAGTCGATATACCGTTCCTCTCCGAGTACCTCGGCAATCTCCTGGATGTTCTCCGGCTCGGCTGTCTGAATAGCTTCCAGTTCGTCCTTGGTGAGATCGGGAACGTGTCGGGGTCCCTCCGGTTCCATTGGGAATAGCTCTTGAAACTCTGCTTCTACCGTCCCTTCGGAGAGTTCCCCTGGTGTGTAGACACTGCCCGCAAACAAGTCCGGGGCGTATCGCCGCTGCGCCCGTGCCAGTGCTCGGTTGAACAGCATGTCCTGCCGGTATTTCTGCCAGATGTCCTTCTCTGCCAATCCTGCCTGCTGCGCATCCTGCATGTCGAATGTCGCCCGACCCTCCACTTCCCAGGGTTCGTTCAAGCTCCGTCGGCGCAGGATGCTGATCGTACATCCCAGGTTGTCCAGCCGGTCAATGTGATAGTCGTAGAGCGGGTGGGACCGGAGCAACGAGGCGATAATTGCCCCAGGGATAACCATCTTCCCCTTGATGAAAGCCAGACTGGGTGCCATCGAGTAGGGCAATCGGTTCTCTGCACAGAACGTGTACTTTAGAATGGCCGCACCCATGCTGGTCTGAAAGTCCCGCTCAGTGGACATTGCCTGAGATAACGCCTGTACCATCATCCATCTATCCGGGTCCACCTGTTGTGGCCCGAATACCATTGGGAGGTTTGGGTTCGTCATTTATTCTCCTCTATAGACGATGCGCTCCCCTGTGAACCTGTTGATGACCACCAATATTTCGTCCGGGTCTAGCCCAAAGGCGTCCCGTATGTCCGTAGATGCCTTGTAGGGAATCTCGGGCCAGATTTTCTCCCCGGAGGATAAGTCGGCCAGGGCGTGTCCTACTCTCCCCTTATATTGCTTGGCTAGAAACTTGGTCCGCTCCTGCCCTATTTGAGGCAGGGATAACAGGATGTTCTCGCCGGGAGTTGCGTACCTCATAGGGACAGTAGGTCGTACCAGCACTTCCTTCGGGTCATTTTCGTGTCTCGCCACGATCCCCTGCACGGTTTTCTCAAAGTCGGTTGAAGGCACAACGTGAACGTCCCACGCTTGAACCGTCTCGATCATCTCGTTGTATCGCGCAATCGGCATTTCCGTTCGGTAGCCATTTCTGAGCATATAGCCGTCACTGGTGTGTTCTACGTCTCCGACTACCACGACATAGCGATAGGCTGACAGTCCACGCATTCCCAAACACTGCCGTTCCAACCGGCCATCCTTGATACTAGCCATAAAGTCCTCGACGGTTTTGCGCTCAAAAACAAGGAACGAGTCTCCGGTCAGGACAGCCACGTCCCCACCGGCCAGATCGTGATTGACAATCTGCCCATCAGGGAGTCGTAGGTTCGCCCCTTTGTCCGGTTCGCGATTATCAATAATGTAGAGTGTCATCTGCTCCTATCTCCCCTGGTGATGTCCTCCAGAAACCTGCTGATCTCATCCTCAATTGGTGCGTACATCAGCTTGCCTTCAGGTGGGGGGCTTTCCGGGTCTCCATTATCTGGGGGGCTGTCGTCGTCATCGTCCCCTTCGTCCTCCTCGTCATCATCATTCCTTTTGTAGATGAATCCGAGAGCAGACAGGAGATTGAGCATCTCCACCAGATCATTTGGGGAGACCAGGAGCAGTTTGCGCTTTCCCCTTTTTCCCCGTGTCAGCAATGCAATGGCCCAACTATCAATGAACATGCGAGACCTCATTCAGGGGAGACCCCCAGTGGTGAGGGTCCCCCCGGCAGGATGGTGTTACCGAACTACCGCATGACCTGGGGTGAATTGCGTAACGATCTGCTCAAACTCGGGCGAATCGACATCTACGATACCCTTAATACCGGGTACCATACGGCATTCTTCCCGTGTCTTGCTCACGGAATACTGGCACCGTTTGGCAATGACGCCGATATAGTTGATGGCCTGTTGCTCCTGTGGTGATCGAGACTTGGGCTGTTGCATGGGGGCGGGGTTGAACGTCGATGCGTTCCACATAGGAATGGCCGAGACGCCATCCTCATCCTCTCCGAAACCTTCCTCATCGGATTGGCTGCTGGTCCAAGGGTTTTCCATGTGGAATACGGTCCGGCACTCAGCCTCATCCACATACAGGGCAAGAATCTCGAAACAGTCCTTATCTTTCGTCTTGCCGTTCTTGCTTGTGAATTGCCCGCCTGATTTGGTGAGCTTGGCTTTACACCACCGGCCTGATAGATCGTTTTCATCCCGTACACCAAGGGCTTTGAGGGATGGCAGTGTGACCTTCCACCATTCCGCATCGGTTATTAGAACTTCCCGATCAAGGTCCCAGTTGATGTTTTGCTCTGGTAAGGGGTTGATACGGATGGTAACTGCCGGGCGCATTTCCTCCCGTTTGTGCTTCTTCGGGTCAAAGGGTTGTTTCCCCTTCCCGCCTACTAGCACACACGGCCATGTCCGCAGTTCCAACCGACCATAGTACATGCGGCTCGGTTCCTCTGCTTGCATCGCCATCTGAAACAGATTCGGGAACAAATCCGTCATTCGGAAATCGCTCCTTCTGCCACTGGGGCATGTTTTGAGTTGAATCTGTGTTCTAGTTCGTCCAATGCCAGGACAGTGGGACCGTAGAGCAGCCCCACCTCCTGCATTGCGAAAGCGGTCAACTGCTCCACTCGCTGCTCATCAGCGGGATACCGTCTTACCCAAAGCTCCCGCCATTCATCCCGATATTCTGCCCGGATGTTCTTCCGGGTACGGAGTATTGCTCTGTCTCGCGCAAGCTGGTCCAAGTCTCCCTCCTAGATAGGTATGTGTGTGAGTAGCTTGCGAATAAACTCTGCTGCTTCCGGTGAGGCTTCCAACACAATCCAGGCTGCTAGTAGTAGTGCGATTAGCGCCAGGGGAACATCTCTCCTGGGCCACAACTCGGTCTCCCACGGGTTACTGCGGTAGTGGGGATTCCGTCGTCTCCTCATCTACTGGCTCCATATGTTCCAGGGCGTACAGATATAGAGTTTCTAGGCAGGCTTTGATGGTTTCCGGGGAGGGTTCCCCTTCAATGAGTACGATGGGCCTAGAGATCGCCATGAGGATTACCTTTCTAGCGTGGGTTCTTGTTCTAGCTCGGAGCGCATAATCTCCATTGCGTTCTGGATACGGGCTAGAGCAGGCTCGCTTACGAGATGCAACAGGTTCCGCTCAATCAAGCTGACAACCCCTCGCGAGACGCTTGCCATCTCCCCCACATCCTCTTGAGTTCGGTTGGTGGCAGCCCGGAGTGCCCGGAGTTCGGCCGACAGATCCATTCACTTACCTCCATATTCATTTGTTAACTTACAATCATATATTGATCTTATAATCAAATCATGATATGAATATACAATCTAGCTCCTATCTTGTCAACTCGGAGTTTTCATCGTATAAACAGTGGGCTATATCAATATAGGAAAAAGGTCTACTTTGCGCAGGCGCACGTCTATAATGGGCAGAGTAAATTAGGTGGTGACTTGGAATTCGTTTATAATTACAAGCGATACGCTTATGATAAGCGGTGCGATCACTCACAATTGGCTTCACAAACAGGAGGACTCGTCGTGGAATTATTTCTAGGTCGAATGCAAGGGCATGACCCAAAGGCTATCGGGTTCCGGGTCGAATTGCGCCGTGAAATGCTTGGCCTCGAAAAGGAAGAGGTGGCCGACGCACTAGGCATGGGGATTCAGACCTATCAGCGACTAGAGCGGGGTGTCCGGGCATTCGATTCAGAAACGCTCTATCGCCTGTGTCAGGTACTCGACTGCTCTCTACACTACATCATGGATTTCCCTGATGAAGTGGGCAACGGGGCTGTAGAATTTCTCGTTCTCATGTACTGGCGCGCATTGCCGAGAGCACAGGAAGTTCCCTGGATACGAGAAGGCTTGCTGGAAACGCTCCGCAAGACAGTCTTTGGCTATGTCCTGGAGAAAAAGACCGAGTCCCGCCGCCCACGGAGCGAATCCAGCGATGAGGAGGTAGAGGAAGGCTAAGTAGGCTTGCCTACCGAGCCTCCCTTTGTTGCCCGCGGGCGTGGGGTAGCATGAGTGCCCTGGCCCCCCTGTTCGTGCTCACCCAGAGCACCCTCTAGCATAGCGACACATACTAGAAGCATCTGCACGATCATCTTGGCAGTTGCCCGTAGAGCCTTGGCTTGGTGCAACTGCCTCATTTCGTCTATCACTTCCCCTGGTGGATAAATCGGCATCACCAATTCTTACACCTTCAATATGTGATTGATCTATAGGTAATTGACTATACAATCAAAATATGATAGAAGTATAGCGATTAATCCTGTTAGGTCAAATTCATTTAACCTACACAAATCAAACTAGGGGAGGTTCGATGGATCGCTACGATGTGTGCATCTTTGCCGCTGTTTCTACCGAGAAGCAGGCTACTGACGACAAGACATCGCTCGAAACCCAACTGGAAAAGTGCCGGGAGTGGTGTCACAGGGGAGGCCACCGGATCGTGGCAGAGATTGTTGTCCCCGGCCACTCTCGGACGTACTACAACCTCGATGAGCTAGTGCATGATTGCCAAGAGTATGCCCAAATGCTCGACCTCGCCCGGACTCGGAAGATCAACCTCGTCTTGTGCCCTATCTTTGACAGGCTATGGCGTACTCCAGTGCTGGAAGCGCAAGTGACGCATTTCCTCAAAGTTTATGGGGTGCAGACCCAGTCCCTTCAGATGCCCGTTCCCCTGCTCCCACCCGACCAAGTGACCCTAGACGTGGATCCAGGCGATCTGCTAAGAATGATCTCGGGCTACTTGGCAAGAGTTGATACACAGACTCGGCTATGGCGAATTGTCGAGGAGCACAGGAAGCGAGTTATGGAGAAAGGTCTCAGTTGGGGTGGGCGCAGGTTGTTTGGCTGGCAACGAATCAGCCCGTTGTTACCATTAGTTCCCGATGAAGAGGAGATGTCCTGGTATTTACAGATGGTGGAGTGGATAGAGGAGGGGGTCTCCCTCCACGAGGTAGCGAACAGGCTTTATGCCGCAGGCATCAGGGGTACAACAGGCGCAGTGATGAAAAACAGGTCTGTTCTGCACATTCTACGCAATCCCTTTTATGCTGGCGGAATGCGGTTAAAGGAGTATGAGCGAAACCCCATCACAAAAAAACGCAAGCAGACTGGAGAAAAAGTTCGATGGGGCGTTGCGCAACATACGCCGGTGATCTCTCGTGAACGATGGGAACGTCTCCAGAAAATCCTGGAAGGCAGATGGACACCACGACCTCAGACGTATACTGGAGTTTGGGGACTTCAGAGTCTTTGTAGATGTGCATACTGCGGGTATGCGATGATTCACGCCTTCCACCGGAGAGACTACGGGCCGAGAGGAGGGCAGTGGTTCTTGCGGTGCGCCTACAATGGAGCACGTGTACGGCAACAGCCCAAGTGTCCCAATAAGGACTACTCCGAGGCTAGGATTGAGCGGATGGTCGTTGCGGAAACCAAGAGAATTTTGTATAATCCGCGCCAGTATATTCTGGCACAACAAGCAGCCACCCAAGCTCAGGACCAAGTCTCTGTAGAGATGTTGACGCTCCAGCTTGATGCGGTGAACAAGCGCATAGGGAGGGTGACTACAGCGATCACGATGAACGATGCCCTGGAAAGCCTAGTCAAGACGCTGAGCGACCTTGAACAGGTAAAGGCACGACTCATGGAGCAGATTGCTGAGGCCGAGGCAAGGGGAAGAGACTGGGAAGGGTTTGAACGGCAGGCTATCAAACTCCGCACCGTTCTTGACCAGTTGGACCAAGCCGCTCCTGAATTATTACATAAGGTCTTTAGCTCCCTCTACAAAACCATATACATCTCGCGAGAGGGGCTACGTTTCGAGATGTTAGCCTAGTCGGAAAGGGAAACAGGCCAATGTACAGACCATTCTTCTGGAAGAACGCCAAAGCAGCCTACAAGTGGGTAGAGCGCACATAGGCGCGGATCAGCGAGCGCGGGGGATGATCCCCCGCGCTCGCTAGCTTCCCGGACCGCCAACGGTCTGGACCGCCGCCACCGCGGACCGTAGGTCCGTAGGCGGCATCCGCAATCTGACAAGCGCCGCTACGGAGCGATAGCAATACGGAGGAAATACCCCCATGACAGCATCAGACAGGCTCGTGCGCGTGGCAGTGGTCGGCGCGGGGAGCATGGCCAACTCGGTGCATTATCCCTCGCTGGCCTCCTTCGACGATGTGCAGATAGCGGCCATTTGCGACCTGGACACACAACGCCTGCACGCCACGGCGGACAAATACCACGTCGAGAAACGCTACTCCGACTATAAACGCATGATCGAGGAGACCGCGCCCGATGCCGTGTACGTCATCGGCCAGCCGGAGTACATGTATAGCATCTGGACCTGGTGTCTGGAGCACAACCTGAACCTGTACATCGAAAAGCCGATGGGGCTGACCATCCATCAGGCCCGCTCCCTGGCCCACCTGGCCGAGCAGCACGGCTGCATCACCCAGGTTAGCTTTCAGCGACGCACCTGCCCAATGGTCGTGCAACTGCACGATGAATGTTTAAAACGCGGCCCCATCGTGCACGCCGTCTGCCGCTTTTACAAATGCGCCATCTCGCCCATGTTCGGCGCGCGCGACCACATGATGGATGACGGCGTGCACGCCATTGACACCCTGCGCTGGATGTGTGGCGGCGAAGTGGTCGAGATTCAGAGCCTTTGCCACAGGGTGATGGTGCCAGACATCAACTTTATTTCGGCGCTGTTGCACTTTGACAACGGAGCCACGGGCGTCATGCTCAACAGTTGGACCAGCGGGCGGCGGATTTTCGCCGTGGAGATGCATGCGCCGGGCATTTGCGTCGAGGCCGAGCACGAGCGCAAGGGGATTCTATACGCCGACGGCGACACCAAGGGGGTGGTCTATGACACCCGCGAGGTGGCGGGCAGCGACCAGAATTTCGTGTACGGCGGATTCCAGGCCAAGCATCGCGAGTTCATCGACTGCCTCAAGGCGGGCCGCCAGCCCGGCTCCAATTTCGCCGACGCGCTCAAGACGATGGAGGTCGCCGAGCGGATTCTGGCCCAAGCCCTGATGCGGGAATAGAACCACAAAATACACGGAACGGGATAGGGAACCACGAAAAGCACGAAAAGTGGGAGTTGGAGCGCCGGCACCCTTGCCGGCTATCATCATCCGCAGCGAGTCACGTTCTCCCAAGCAGACACGATGATCTTGGCCGAGGTGAGTTCCTGATGCTATATAGGGTCCTCCCTCAAGCTTGAGAAGAGCGCCGAAATGCGACTCCCAAGTAGTGACCGGAGGTGCAGTCTGAAATGACGGTTTCCCGTAGATAACGATAGCCGGCAGGGATGCTGACGGTCCGGTTTCGTGGTTACTCTCCCTTACGTCTATGAAAGGATAAGACATGCCCACCACTCACCTGCCCCGCTTCCCTTACGGCGCGGTCTATTTCCGCAAGTCGAACCCGCCCCGCCAGGATTGGGCGCGCGATTACCAGACCGCCGCCGAGGACGGCATGAACATCTTCCGCCACTGGTTCCTCTGGTCGGCCATCGAGGTCGCCCCCGGCGTCTATGACTGGGAGGAATATGACCGACAGCTAGACCTGGCCGCCGCCAACGGGATCAAGACCATCATCGCCGAGATGATCACCGCCGCGCCCGAATGGGCCTTTCGCCAGTATGCCCACGCTCGCCTGGAGACGCGAGACGGGCGCAAGGTAGAGAGCCATATGGGCGGCAGTTGCGTCACCGGCGGCTTTCCGGGCCTCTGCCTGGACAACGAGGACTGGCAGGCACATGCCGAGCGGTTCCTGACAGAGCTGATTAACCGCTACAAGGACCATCCCGGCCTGGGCGGCTATGACCTGTGGAACGAGTGCAACCACGGCCAGGACATCTGCTATTGCCCGGCCACAGTCGCTAAATTCCGAGAATGGCTGCAGGCCAAATATGGCGACCTGCAAACGCTGGGCAAGACATGGTTCCGGCACAGTTTTGCCGAGTGGGAAGATGTGACCCCGCCACGCGCCCTGGGGCCGTACCCCGACACTCTGGACTGGCTGCAATTCCGCCTCGACGACGCCTATCGCTTGCTGCGCTGGCGGGCGGACTTGATTCGCCGTCTGGACCCGGAGCATGCCATTACCGCACATGGGCTGGCGGGCAGCCTCGCCTTGATGGCCCCCGCCGTGACGGATGACTGGCGGGCCGCCAACGAAGTCGAGGTGTACGGGTATACCTGGGGCTCCTGTCGGCATGGCGACGAGCCCTGGAAGCAATTCCACGCCGTCGACCTGGTGCGGGCGGCGGCGCGGGGCAAACCCTTCTGGCACGCCGAAGCCTACGGCGGTCCCTTGTGGATGCAGCCCCAGGTCATCGGCAAGCCCCGCAACGAGGGACGCATCGCCTCGCCGGAGGACCTGCGCTACTGGAACCTGGTCAGCGTGATGGCCGGAGCACGGGGCTGGCTCTATCCGCGTTGGCGCCCCCTACTGGATGGCCCGCTGTTCGGCGCGTTCGGCCCCTATGGGATGGACGGCTCGCGCACGCCCCGCTCCGAGATGTCCAGCCGGGTGGGCAAATGGATGCAGGCCCCAGAACAGGCCGGGTTGCGCGATGCCTGCCCAATCAAGGGGGATATTGGCATACTGTACATCCCCGAAACCCAGCTCTTCACCTACGCCCAGCAGGGGAGCACGGCGTTCTATGCCGATTCCATGCGGGGAGCCTATCAGGGCTTTTTCGCCAACAACATCCAGGCCGATTGGGTCCATCTGGACTATATCGACGAATACCAGACCCTCTACCTCCCCTTCCCGGTGATGCTGAACCGCGAGACGGCGGACAAGCTGCGGGCCTGGGTCGAGGCCGGGGGTACGCTGATCAGCGAGGGGTGCCCCGGCTACTTTGGCGATCGGGGGCACGTGGGCACAACTCAGCCCAACCTACGGCTGGATGAGCTCTTCGGCGCGCGCGAGAGCTATGTCGAGTTTACCCCCGACCTGTTGGGTGATCTCGAGTTCCATGTCTGGCATACGCCCGTTTGGGGCGGGATTTTCCTGCAGGCCTACGAGCCGACCACTGGCACGGCGGTGGGCTGGTACGCCGATGGGCGGGTGGCAGCCGTGGACCACCCCTACGGCCAGGGGCGCACACGGCTGATCGGCACGATGGCGGGGGCGGGGTATGCCGCCCATCCGGAGCCGCGTTCGGCGGCCTTTTTCCGCGACGTGCTGTCCTTCGCAGGGGTAGAGCCGCAGGTGCGGTGCAGCGAGGCGCGCGTGCAAGCCCGGTTGCATGCGGGGCCGGGCGGCGTTTATCTGTGGGTCGCCAACCCCACGGCGCAGGCACTTCCCGTGCAGGTCGAGTTGAGCCAGGCGTGGGGACCGTTCTCCTCTGTCCGCACTCTGTGGGGCGCGGAAGCTGCGGCAGTAGCCGTGGTAGAAGGGCGGCTGGTTGCCCTGACCGCGCCGGGCCGCGACGTGTGCGTGCTGGCGCTGGAATAGAGACCACATCACGTTCACAGAACGTTGAACCAAAGGAGACAATCATGGAACCCATGACGACGCACGAGCGGGTGAGCCGCATGTACGCGCATCGCGAGGCGGACCGCGTGCCGATCAACGATGGCCCGTGGGAATCCACCATCCTCCGCTGGCGGCAGGAGGGGTTGCCCGCCGGGATGGATTGGCGGGAATACGTCGGCGCGGATCATTTTGTCGGGATGGGCGGCATGGACACCAGCCCCCGCCTCCCTCACGAGGTCCTCGAGGAGACGGACACCTACATCATCGAGCGGGATGCCTGGGGCATTACCAAGAAGAATTTCAAGCCGATGCGCACCACCCCCATGAACATCGCTCACGCCATCGACGGGCCGGATTCCTGGCAGAAAGCCAAGGAGCGCATGCTGCCCAGCCGCGATCGGGTGGATTGGGCCTACCTGTCGCGGAATTACAAGCGGTGGCGCGAGCAGGGCGCATGGATCAGCGCGGGGCTGTGGTTCGGCTATGACATCGTCAACGCCCGTATGGTGGGCACGGAAACGCTGCTACTGGCGATGGCCGATGACCCCGAATGGGTAATGGACATGCTGAATACCCTGTGCGACCTGGCCCTGACGTTGGTGGACATGGTCTGGGAGGCAGGGTATCACTTTGATGAGCTGCAATGGCCCGACGATATGGGCTACCGCAACGGCCTGCTCTTCTCGAAAAAGATGTGGCGGGAGATGGTGCGGCCCTATCAGCAGCGTACCATTGACTGGGCACACGCCCACGGGGTCAAGGCGCACCTACACAGTTGCGGCAATATCATGGCCCTGGTGCCCGACCTGGTGGACCTGGGGCTGGACGCCCTCAACCCGATGGAGATCAAGGCAGGCATGGAGCCGTTGACCATCAAACAGCAGTTCGGCGATCGCTTGTTGCTGTGCGGCGGCTTTGACATCCGCAACTGGAGCGACTGGGCATTGGCCGAGGCGGATGTGCGGGAAAAGCTGCCGGTGTTGATGGAATCGGGGGGCTATATCTTTCATTCGGACCACAGCATCCCTGACAGCGTCAGCCTGGAGAACTATTTCCGGATCGTGCAACTGGCAAAGGAGCTTGGCCGGTACTAAGGAACTAACCACAGAATACACGAAATTTAGCGCAGCCCCTCACCCTCGGCACTACGTGCCGCGCCCTCTCCCGATGGGCGAGGGTGCTTGCCGCCTTCTCCCCCTGGGAGAAGGGTGCCAGCGGCTCTGCGAGCCGTGGGCGGATGAGGGTTTGCCCTCTTTCTTCCGTGTGTTCTGTGGTCCAATCTCCCCCCGTTTATCAAGAAAGGAGGCCCATGAGCGGTGACGAGGTTCTGACGGTAACGCTGCGCAGCCAGCGCCTGGGACAGGACGCGGGCGGACACAACGAGTGGCAGGTGGTGCAGACCGAGGCGAGTTGGAAGCCGTCCGAGACGGCGCTGCTCTTGTGCGACGTGTGGGATAAGCACTGGAGCCGGGGGGCCAACGAGCGGGTAGCGCAGATGGTGCCCCGTATGAATCGGCTGGTGCAAGCCCTGCGCGCCAGGGGCGTGCAGATCATCCACGCCCCGTCGGACACGATGACCTTTTACGAGGACACGCCCGCCCGACAGCGCATGTTGGACGCGCCGCCCGTCGAGCCGCCGCCTCTGATAGAATATGATGACCCGCCCTTGCCGGTGGATGCCTCCGACCAGGGGTCTGACACGCGGGAACCCTCGTGGTACAAAGCCTGGACCCGCCAGCATCCGGGGATCGAGATCGATCAGCAGCGGGACGGCGTGAGCGACAAGGGAGCAGAAGTCTACAACCTGATGCAGCAGCGGGGGATTAAACACCTGCTGATTATGGGCGTGCACACCAATATGTGCGTCCTGGGGCGCTCGTTCGCCATCAAGCAGATGGTACGCTGGGGCGTGGACGTGGCGCTGATTCGCGACCTGACTGACGCCATGTATAACCCGGCCCGCCCGCCCTATGTCAGCCATTGGGAAGGAACGCGGCTGGTCGTGGAGTATATTGAAAAGTTCTGGTGTCCTACCGTTGCGAGCACAGAAATCTTGCCGGAGTGACGGCTATATCAAAGGGGGCGCACATGCTGACCTTTTGCTGTTCCGCGGAGAACGATCTATACCGGGTGTTGGCTGCCGGGGGGCAGGTTTATCCCCGCTATGACGACCTATCTGAGGCGTTGCAGGCGGCCCCTGCCGGAACCGCCGTACTGGCCCTGGCCGACGATTACCCGCGAGCCAGCCTGACGGTAGACGAAGAGATGCTGGAACTGGCAGAGGCCAAGGGTCTGCGTCTGTATGTGGAATACCCGGCCAGCCTGCCCGGCCTGACCCTGGGAGAGCCGCAACCCACCGAGTGGGAGCGGGTCGTGGTGGCCTCGGATTTCTTTGCGCCGGACATCCAGCAGGGGGAGATTCTGGCCCTGCACGGCTGCTGGTATCTGCCAACCGACGCCGAATCGGCCCACATGGCGGTGGCAAAGGTGGCGGGCTATCACCGCGCCGTCTACGGCCTGCCGGAAGATGCGCGCCCCATCTTGTTCCAGTTGCCTGGCCGCCCGGTCATAGTGGCAACCAGCAAGCTGAGCCAGTTTGTGACGGCGCGCTATGGCCCCAGGGTGGCCTGGCAGGCGCTCTGGACCCGGTTATTGCGCTGGCTGGCCGACTCTGAAAAGCTGTCCATGCCCTCCTGGGAGCCGACAGTGGGCGTGCAGGCGGGACGCGAGGAACCCCTCCCCGCGTCAGCTCACGCGGACGCTTTTAGCCGCTCGTTAAAGTGGTTTCAAGAGCAAATCGTCTACAGTATCGACTGGAAGAAGGGGGCCATCGAGGGGTTCGAGTCGCACATCGACTACCTGGGGCGACAGAAGCAGCGCGCGTTGGTGCGCGGCGATTGCACCGGCGAGACGGCGCTGGTGATGGCCTACGACTGGGCGCTGCACGGCAACCCCGCCAGCAAGCATCTGGCCGGGCAAATCCTGAATTATGTCTGGTCCACGCCCGATTTCCGACAGTCGGACCCCAATAGCCCGGTATATGGGTTGAACAACTGGTATCAAGAGGGGCCGGTGTTCTACGGGGACGACAATGCCCGCGTGATGCTGCCCACCCTGGCGGCAGGCTATCTGCTGGGCGACGACCGCTGGGACGAGCATGTGTTGCGCTGCCTGCTGGCGAACCTGCGCACCACCGGCCCGCTGGGCTTTCGCAAAGCGCGCCTCGACTATCCGCGCTCCTTCCCCGATGGGCGAGACTGGCGCTATTACTATGAAACCGAGGTCATCCATTACGCCCCGCACTATCAGGCCTATCTGTGGTCTTGCTTCCTGTGGGCCTACGCCCTCACCGGCTATAGGGGGTTCCTGGACCGCACCAAGAACGCCATTCGCATGACGATGGAAGCCTACCCCAACTGGCGCTGGACCAACGGCCTGACCCAGGAGATGGCGCGCATGTTGCTGCCGTTGGCCTTTTTGGTGCGCATTGAGGACACCCCCGAGCACCGTGGCTGGCTGGAGCGCATCGCCACGGACCTGCTGGCGCAGATGCAGCCCAGCGGGGCCATCTACGAGTTGATGGGCCGCATGGGCGAAGGGGATTATCCCTCGCCACGCTCCAACGAGGCCTATGGCACAACAGAAGCCTCGCTGATTCAGGAGAACGGCGACCCGGCCTGTGATCTGCTCTACACCACCAACTATGCCTTCCTGGGGCTGCACGAGGCTGTGAGCGCCACGGGCGACGCCACGCTGCGCGAGGCAGAGGACCGGCTGGCCGGGTTCCTGTGCCGCATCCAGGTGCGCTCGACGGCGCAGCCTTATCTGGAGGGGGCCTGGTTGCGCAGCTTCGACGACCAATTGTGGGAGTATTGGGGCAGTTCCGCCGATGCGGGCTGGGGCGCGTGGAGCGCCGAGTCCGGCTGGACCAATGCCTGGATCGCCTCGGTGATGGCGATGCGCCACCTGGGGCGCTCGCTGTTCGACCTGGGCACCGCCGAGCGCCTGCGCCAGCGGTTCCCGGCCCTGTTGGCCGAGATGTTGCCGGGGGAGGGGTAAGGCGAATCCTGGCATTACTCGTAGGCGCGGCTCCCGCCTCGCGGTATGGGAACCGCGCCTACGGATGCACGACAACCGGAGCGCCCAGTATGTTGCCACCTCCACAAGACTGGGCAGCGCGCCTGCAAGGCGCGGCTACAGGGGATGCTGCCACTGGACCCGCCGGTCTGCAGCGGCAACCCCTGTTTGTGTGTTCCGTGGTTCCTTCCCCCTCGGCATCTGATTGACAACCTCCCCCCCTCATGCTATAGTCCCTCGCGCAGGTGGTAGATCGGTGGTCTGGATAGACGGAACGATTCTGGCGCTTGGACTGCCGGGGCGCCGGCAGTTGACGAGGGGGAGGTTCCCTGCGCTGTTCACGGCAGGGCTAACCCGCCAGGGGCATGACCCCGGTGGGGAAAATCGGACGATCAGCGGATGCCTCCAGGGTGCGCGCTTCACCCTATAAGGCAGACCTCGAAAACCGGCGAGCGATTGCCGGGCCAAGAGGATGCTCAAGCGGATTGCAGTCGGTCCCACAAACCTGGTCCGACTCACCCCAGACCCTTTACCTTCCACCTGCGAACCTACGATGACCGAGCGATGGCCTACAGATCGACCGCATGGGGCTGCCCTGCCAGCCGGACGGCACCCCACGATGGCCGATTGGGCGCGTGCGTATCGCCCAAAAGATCGTCTGATAGGGCAACGCACCTCGGTTTCAGCCCATGCGCGCAGGAGGAAATGGAATGTTGCAAGCCAACGGGGAAAAACGCTCGCTGGTGATAGCGTTCGCCGGAACGCAGGGCCTGAGCATGTTGCTCGCCGCCTGCCAAGATGCCCCCTGGGATACCATCGGCGTCGTGCCCCCGGCGAACGCCGGGGCCGCCTTTGCCCAGCTTCACTCCTTGATGAGCGTGTCCGCCGACGAGGTATTGATCCCCACCCTGGACCGGGTGGAGGTGTGCGCCGAGTTGTCAGACGATACGCAATTGGTGGGCGAAGCCGCCATCACGCGAGGCAAGCCCGGCTGTGTGATCCGGCGGGTGTTCCTGATCTCGGAGGTAATGGGGCATCCCTCGTCCGATTTCCGTCCCACCCCCGAAGTGCTGGCCGCCCTGGAAGCTGCCGATGCCATCGTCATCGGCCCCGGCTCGTTGTTCACCAACCTGATCCCCGCCCTGCTGATCAAAGAGATCAACCGGGCCATTCGGACCAGCAACGCGCGCAAGGTGTACGTCTGCAACCTGATGACCCAGCCCAACCAGACGCAGGGGTTCTCGATCGCCGATCATGTGCGCGCCCTGCAGAAGCATTGCGGCTTTCGGCTAGACTATGTCCTGGCGCATCGCGGCGGCGCCATCAGTCCCGAAGTGCTGGAACGCTACCGCAGCACCTCTGCAGACCTGGTCGAGACACAACTGGTATCCAACGATAACTCGCAAATGGTCATCTTCCCCGACACCCCCCAGGAGATCGCGCTGATCGAGGGCGGCATCCTCACGCAGCGCGACCTGGCCGCCGAGGTGATGGAGACGGACCCCCTGTCAGGACAGGAACATCTGGTGGTGCGTCACGACCCGGTCAAGCTGGGGCAGGCATTGCGCTCGCTGCTGCAAGATTACGCCCTGCAGGAGCAGCTTTCGGTCAGCAGGGCCATCTTTCGCGAGTACGACATTCGCGGATTGGTGGGGTCCGAGCTGACCACGACGGTGTTGGAATCGATGGGACGAGCCTTTGGGACCTATATGCAGCGGCGCACCGGGCGGCGGCAGATCGTGGTGGGGCGCGACGCGCGGCCCAGCTCCATCTCCTTTGCTGAGGCGGGCATCAACGGATTGATGGAATCGGGCTGCGAGGTGATCGACATCGGCCAGGTTCCCACCCCCCTGACCTCCTTTGCCGTGAACCATTTCTGGGTAGACGGCGCGGTGCAGGTGACGGCCAGCCACAACCCCGCCGAGTTTAACGGGTTAAAGCTCCAGGTCGGCATGGATGCGCTGGCGGGGGAGGAACTGCAAAAGGTGGAGCGGCTGATCGCCAGCGGGGCGTTTGCCTCCGGCAGGGGGAAGCGGCTGGCGCGCGACGTGACCTATCCCTACCTGAATTGCATCCAGCATCGCGTGCAGCTTACCCGGCCCTTCAAGGTGGCCCTGGATGCGGGGAATGGCGTGGCGGGGCCGCTGGCCGTGCGGCTGATGCGCGAGTTGGGCTGCGAGGTGCTCCCCCTGTACTGCGAGCCGGACGGCAATTTCCCCAACCATCCGCCCGACCCCAGCGAGGCGGAGAACCTGCGCGAACTGGCCGAGTTGGTGGTCAAGGAGGGGTGCGACGTAGGCCTCGCACTGGACGGGGATGGCGACCGCATCGGCGTCGTAGATGAACAGGGGCAGGTGATCTCACCGGACCGCTATTTGCTGCTGTATGCGCGGGAGGCGCTGCGCAACGGGCCGGGCAAGGCCGTGTTCGAGGTGCGCTGCTCCGAGGCGCTGTTCGACGGCGTGCGCAAGTATGGCGGCATCCCGGTGATGTCCAAGTGCGGCAACACTTCCATTTTGCCGCGCATGCACCAAGAGCGAGCGGTGATCGGCGGGGAACTGAGCGGGCACATCTTTTTCAACGATCCGCCCTTTGAATTCGACGACGCCCTGTATGCCGCCGCCCTGCTGCTGCGCTACATGGACCGCTGCGGCAACCCGCTGAGCAGCATGTTCGCCGAGTTGTGGGCGGGCCTGCCAGATTATGTCAGCTCGCCAGAAATTAGGGTGGATTGCCCCGACTATTTAAAGTGGGACGTGGTGGATGCCCTGCGCGACGTGTTCGCCCGGCGGTATCGGGTGATCGACATTGACGGGGCGCGGGTCTATTTCGGGGAGAAGGACTGGGCGCTGATCCGCGCGTCCAATACCTCCGTCAAGCTGTCGCTGCGCTTTGAGGGGATGGACGAGGCGAGCGTGGAGCGAATGAAAGGCGAGGTGCGGGCCGAGTTGCTCAAGCACCTGCCCAAATTGCCCGAATTCTAGCCTGGACCGCCGGCACCCTTGCCGGCTCATAATAGGCGCACAGGGGCCGCGATGATCGTGGCCCCTGTGCGCTTGCGTTTATTCCGGTGACTCTCACCATCCAGCCGATGCTTACGCTTCGAGTTGCTGGCAGTAGAACTGGATGGCCTCCCGTATGAATGGGGCCAGATCAGGATGAATCCGGCGAAAGTTGGACAGGAAATCGGGATGATCGTTATACAGGTCGCCCAGGCCCAGCAGGATTTCGGTAGTCGGCTCGTAGAAGTAGCGCAGATGCTGATGCCAGCGGGCGATGCACGCCTGCGTCTGCGCGCTGGCGGGGCCGGTGGGGATCGCTGCCACCAGGTCGCGGTAGATGGCGTTGCCCTCGTCCTTGATCTGCTCAAGTTGATATTTCGAGTAGCTGGCCATACGCCGCCTGGACTCGTTCAGCGCCTCGTCGCCGTAACGTTCCTTAACTTCTTCCTCGTATTGCTGCTGCTTCTCTTCGCCAAAGCCCTCAAACAGCTCTTTGTCTTCCATTTCAATGCTTCCTTTCAAGTGCAGGATGGTACGCTCGACCGTGTGAATCAACCGCCCCAGACTCTCCTGGCGTTTCTGCAGGGCCTGCCTGTGTTGTTCCAGGGTGCTCAACAGGTCCAGGTTTGGCCGGTTGAGTACGGACTTGATCTCCTCCAGGCTTAGCCCCAGTTCGCGCAGGAACAGGATTTGCTGCAAGCGCAGCACGGCCTCGTGATCGTACAGGCGATAGCCGTTGTCCGGGTTGCGTTCCGGTTCGAGCAAGCCAATCTCGTCGTAGTAGTGCAGGGTGCGCGCGCTGACCCCTGCCATCGAAGCTAATCGTTTAACCGTGTAACTCATTTCTGTCGACATGTAGATAGTATAAACCCTAACGTAACGTGAATGTCAAGAACCAAGATATGCGATTTTCAGGGCTGCGCAAGAATCCGGAATACCCCAGCAGTTGCCTGTGCGCCTGCCGCCGTCTACAATGGGGGCAGGTTGCATCATCTGCGAAGTGGAGGTTCTCATGCCTGAATCTATCACGCTGATCACCCACGGCCACCTTTTCACCATGCAGGGGGAAGGGGTGGGTTATGTGCCAGACGGGGCCGTGGCGGTAGAGGGGACGCGACTGGTAGCCATCGGCCCCACGTTCGAGCTGGCCGCCCGCTTTCCCCAGGCCCACGTGATCGACGCTACGGATTGCGCCGTGCTGCCAGGGTTGATCGACGCCCACATGCACACCCAACTGGCCGCCCTGCGCGGAGTGGCCCAGGATGTCAGCCATTGGATGCAACTGGCTCTGGCCCCCTATGACCGGCACCTATCGGATGATGCCGCGCTGGCTGGCTCGCGCCTGAACATCCTCGAGGCGCTCAAGGCCGGGACGACCACCATGCTCGATTATGACCTACCGTTGCCGGGCTGGACCGAGTTCTACCAGCAAGTGGGAGTGCGCGCCCGCCTCGCGCCGCTAATCAACGCCCTGCCGCCCGCAGGGATGGCGGGCTGGAAGGTGGGCGACCTGTATCCCTTTGACGAGGCAGAGGGCCGCGCATCCATCGACGCGGCGCTGGCGTTTGCCCACGACTGGCATGGGGCGGCGGAGGGGCGCATCACGGTGATGCTCGGCGCTCATGCGCCCGACATGATGCCGCGGGAGATGCTGCTGGACGTCAAACGCCTGGCAGAGCGCGAGGGGCTGATGATCCACATGCACGTGGCCCAGGGGGACCGCGAGATCGAGCAGATGGTGAAACGCTACGGCCAGCGCACCCCCGCCTATCTGGACGCCTTGGGCTATCTGGATGAGCAGTTGTTGGCGGTACATCTCACCGAGGCCACCGAGGAGGAGGCCGCGTTCATCGCCCGGCGGGGGGCGCACATGGCGCTCTGTTCGGGCAGCATCGGCATCATCGACGGCATTGTGCCCCCGGCTCATGCGTTCCATCAGGCGGGCGGGTTGGTGGCGCTCGGCTCGGATCAGGCTTGCGGCAACAACTGCAACAACATTTTCAACGAGATGAAACTCACGGCCCTGTTCAACAAGATTCGCTACCGCGACCCGACGGTCATGCCCGCCTGGGAAGTATTGCGCATGGCGACCATCGAGGGAGCGCGGGCAGTGGGCCTGGGCGACGAAATCGGCTCGCTGGAGGTAGGCAAGCAGGCGGACTTGATCTTGGTGAATCTGCGGTCGCCCAACCTGTCGCCCGTGTTGCAGTCGCCCATCCGCAACATCGTGCCCAACCTGGTGTATGCCGCCAGCGGCCACGAGGTGGAGCTGGTGATGGTGGCCGGGCGGGTACTGGTGCAGCAGGGGCGCGTGCTCACCGCCGACGAGGAGACCATCCGCGACGAGGCGCAGGCCCAGGCGGAACAGGTGGCCCGCCGCGTCGCAGAGGACCCGCTGCACCACGAACTGGCGTTGCTGGAACCGATGCGGCGGGGGTGGCTGTAAAGCGATAGAACTGTTCGAAGCGCAGTCTCCGCGCTATTCCACCGTCACGCTCTTTGCCAGGTTGCGCGGCTGGTCCACGTCGCAGCCGCGCAGCACGGCGATGTGGTAGGCCAGCAGTTGCAGCGGGATAGCCATCAACACCGGCGTCAGGTAGCGAGAAGTGGCGGGAATCCAGATCACGTCGTCCGCTCTATCAGCCACCTCCTCATCCCCCTCGGTAGCGATGGCGATCACCCGCCCCCCGCGCGCCTTGACCTGCTCGATATTGCTGAGCATCTTGTCGCGCACGTGGTCCGCCGGGCAAATAGTCACCACCGGCAAGCGCTCGTCGATCAGGGCGATGGGGCCATGCTTCATCTCCCCCGCCGGATACCCCTCCGCGTGGATGTAGGAAATCTCTTTGAGCTTGAGTGCCCCTTCCAGCGCGATGGGGTAGTTGATCCCCCGCCCCAGGTATAAAAAGTCGTTGCAGTGCATGTAGCGGCGGGCGATGGCCTCATAATCGTTGCCGTTCGCCAGCACCTGGCCCACCAGGTTGGGCAACTCGGCCAGATCTTGCAGCAGGCGCTGGCGGCGCTCCTGCGACAGGGTATTGCGGGCCTGCCCCAGATAGACCGCCAGCAAATAGGCGGCCACCACCTGGGAGGTGAAAGCCTTGGTAGATGCCACCCCGATTTCCGGCCCGGCGTTGAGATAGACTACTCCGTCCGCCAGCCGGGCGGCCTGACTGCCCACCACGTTCACCAGAGCGATAGACTGCATCCCCTTGTCGCGGGCTTCTTCCATCGCGGCCAGCGTGTCCACCGTCTCCCCCGACTGGGTAATCACCAGCACCACGCTGCCCGGCTCTAGCAAAGGGTCGCGGTAGCGAAACTCGGAGCCGTAATCCACCTCCACCGGCAGGCGGGCCAAATCCTCGATGAGGAACTTGGCGGTCAGGCAGGCGTGCCAGGCCGTGCCGCAGGCCACGGCGTGCAGGCGGCGCAGGTGCGGCCAGACGGGGCGCAGGCTTTCCAGGTCGGGCAGAATCACCTGGGAGCGGTCGAAATCCACACGCCCGCGAATCACGTCAGTGACCGAGCGGGGCTGCTCGTAGATTTCCTTGAGCATGAAATGCTTATAGCCCCCCTTGGCCGCCAGGACGGGGTTCCACGAGACGGTGGTGGCCGATTTCACCACCGGCTGGCCGTCCATGTCGCTCACCTCCGCCCCCTGGGCGGTCACCACGGCCAGTTCGTGATCTTCGAGGAAGAGCAGCTTTTGCGTGTGGTCGAGGATGGCGGGCATATCCGAGGCAACAAACATCTCCCCTTCGCCGATGCCCAACGCCACGCCCCCGGCGTTGCCCATCCGCGCCGCCACCAGGCGGTCCGGCTCCAGGGCGCTCATCACCACCACGGCATTGGCCCCTTTGAGTTGCTGCATGGCGCTCCGCACGGCCACCGCCAGGCTTTCCTGGCCGCAGCGGTAATACTTGGCGATCAGGTGGGCGATTACTTCGGTATCGGTCTGCGAGACAAAGGGGATACCCTCGGCCTGAAGCTGCTGTTTCAGCTCCCGATAGTTCTCGACAATGCCATTCTGGATGACGACGATCTGCCCGGTACAGTCCGTGTGCGGGTGCGCGTTGCACTCGGTGACGCCACCGTGCGTGGCCCACCGCGTATGGCCCATGCCCAGGTGGCCGGAGACGGGCTGCTCTTGCAGGATGGCGGCCAGGTTGGACAGTTTTCCCACGCTGCGACGGCGCTCGATGCCTTGCGGACCGGCTACTGCGATGCCCGCCGAGTCATAGCCGCGATATTCCAGGCGGCGCAGTCCATCCAACACGATTTCGGCGGCGTTTCGCGGACCGACATAGCCAACGATACCACACATAGAGGTCCCTCCTTTGGGGAATGCAGGTTAGACGGCGTGTCAGCCGGTGGCCGGAGGTCGCCACAAGCGGCCCTCGTGCCAGGCGGCACGCATCCCAATGGCCCACCGCCACCCTTTTGTCGCGGCAGTTGCCTGCCGTCTTTGGGGGATGGCTTTTATCCTAGGAGGGAAAGTGAAGGGGTGGGTTCTCTCCTGGAGGCTTCCGCTGATCTGTCGATTTTCCCCGCACTCTAGGGCGCGGGTTAACCCCGCCTTGCGGCAGGGAACCTCCTCCTCGTCAACTGCCCGGTATGGGCAGCCCATGCGCTAGCTTTCCCTTGTACTGACTGCAGTTATTCTATTGCGCTAACCTCCTTTGTTCATTTTATACGCGCCAGGATGGCGCGGCTACGATACCCAGCGATTGGACCGCCGCCATCCTTGGCGGCCTCTAGATTGGGGCCTTGGACTCTCCTCTACTAGACCTTATTGTCAGCAGCGCGCAACGCCTTCACGATCTCGCTCATCGTCGAGGCCCGACTGATGGGCGCTCCCAACCGCTCCGCCAGCTCCTCCGGCGTCAGGTCGTCCAGCGTCAGGCTGCCCTCGGCGTTGAACATGGACCGGGGCAGGAACACCCGCTGCCCCAGGTCACGCCCCTGCAACGCCTCCAGCACATCCGCGCCGGTCAGCAACCCGGAGACGGTCACGCTCTCCCCGAAGAAGCGGTTGCCCACCGGCACGACCTGCGCGTCGATCTCGGCTGTGGCCTGCAACTCGGCGGCCATGTCTGCCAGGATGGGCGCGATCAACTCGCCGCACACCAGGGTAATCCGCCCCCCCTTATGCAAGCGGCCCAATTTCTTGCGCGCTTGGTGCCAGTCATCCAGCAACAGACGCACCAGCCCCACGCCGTTCTCCCGCTGGGCGTCGGTATCGTAAAAAGCGGCGGGCAGCACGGGGCGCTCGGCCAGCAGGTACATCTCGTCGGAGGGATAGAGCCAGGTACAACCGAACTGCTGGCGAAGCGGCGGGGCCACCTGCTCGATCAGGTCGAGGATGGCGCGCGCCCCGTCAGGCGTCACCAGCCGCACCTGGCGGCGGTGGAAGCGGGTCAGCCCCACCGGCACGATAGCCAGCGTGCGCACCGTGGGCCACAGGGCGGCCACGTCCATAATAGAGCGGCGCAATATCTCCCCATCGTTGACCCCCGGCGAGATCACAATCTGCCCGTGCACCTCGATGCCCAGCTCTCCCAGGCGGCGCAACTGGGGCAAAATATCGGGAGCGGCGGGGTTGCCCAATACCTGCCGCCGGACTTCCGGGTCGGTGGCGTGGATGGAGACGTACAGGGGGCTGAGATGCTGCTCTTCGATGCGCGCCCAATCCTCTGGCGACAGGCCGGTGAGGGTGACGAAATTGCCCATCAGGAAGGAATAGCGATAGTCATCGTCGCGCACGTACAGCGTGCGGCGCATCCCCTTGGGCATCTGCTGGACGAAGCAAAAGGGGCAGTTGTTGCTGCACACGCGGATGCCATCGAACACCGGCGCGGTAAATTCCAGCCCCAACTCCTCGTCATAGTCCCGCTCGACTTCCAAATGGTGCAACTCGCCGTCGCGCTGAACAACTAGCTCCAGCTCTTCCTCGGCCCCATAATAGCGATAGTCAATCTCGTCGCGCAGCGGGTAGCCGTTGATAGATACCAGGATGTCCCCCGGTTCGAGACCAATTTCCTCACCAATGCTGCCGGGCAAGACGTTCTCGATCACGCCGCCAGGGGTTTTCGCCATCCCTAGTCTCGCTTCTCAGCAGCCGAGATAGCCTTCCTGATAATGGCTTCTGTCCGCTGTACCACTTCTTCGATACTCATGTCCGTGGTATCGATGACCAGGGCGTCGTCCGCCGGGCGCAGGGGCGCCGCCTGGCGCGTGCTGTCGATGCGGTCGCGCAGCACCACATTCTCCCGCACATCGGTGATGGACACACACTGGCCGCGCTGCTGAAACTCTAAATAACGGCGCTGCGAGCGTTCCTCCAGGGAGGCATCCAGATATAGCTTGACCTCCGCGTCGGGCAGGACTACCGTGCCGATGTCGCGGCCCACCATGACCACCCCGCCGTCGCGGGCGATGCGGCGTTGCTGCTCGGTCAGGGCACGGCGCACGCCCTGATATGCCGAGACGGGAGATACGTAGCGGTTCACGTCCGGGCTGCGGATTTCCCAGGTGATGTCGCGGCCATCTGCCAGGATAGTACACTGACGCCCATCCGCGACGGTGGGCGGCGTCACCTCGATGGTGACTGTTTGGGCCAGTTGGGTAACGGCGGCTTCATCCTCGATGGGAATACCGCGATCCAGGGCGGCCCAGGTCACGGCGCGATACATGACGCCCGTATCAAGATACAAATAGCTGAGGTTCTCGGCCAGGATACAACCTATCGTACTTTTGCCCGATGCTGCGGGACCGTCAATGGCGATGTTGATTCTTGCCAACGCTTCTCGTCCTCGTTCTAGTTGGTCGGGGTGGTTTATCTCGCAAACCGGCGGAGCGGCGCAGGGCCTGCACCTCTTCCGCCGAGAGCCAGCGGCCCTTACCCGGTTCCAGGTTTTCCAAAGTCAACTGATCTGTGCGCACCCGAATCAGGCGGGCCACGTGATAGCCCAGGTCTTGTAGCATATAGCGAATCTGGCGCTTTTGCCCCTCGCGCAACACCATCCGCAGCCAGGAATGGCCCGGCGGGACCTGCTCCCCGCGCCACCGCCATCTGGGGTTCATCCGAACGGCTTCGGCGGCGCGCACGAACACCCGCTTCTCGCCGATGGGCATGCCCTGGCGCAGCTTGTGCAGGTCCTCATTGGTGGGTTGGCCCTGGACCAGCACCAGATACTCTTTTTCGTGTTCGTAGCGGGGATGCATCAGGCGGTAGGTCAGCTCCCCGTCATTGGTGAACAGCAGCAGCCCCTCGCTGTCCAGGTCCAGCCGCCCCACAGGGTATAGACGCTCCTCAGCCGGGACCAAATCGCGGGCTGTGGGCCGTCCGTGGGTATCCTGCACAGTGGAGACATAGCCCACCGGCTTGTAGAGCAGGTAATAACGTTTGCGCGGCTCGTGGGTCGTGTCCACCGGCTGATCGTCGAACTCGATCAGGTCGTTGGTGGGGTCCACCTTGGTGCCCAGGGTCGTCACCACCTGGCCATTCACCTTGACACGCCCCGCGGTGATATACTCCTCGGCCCTGCGCCGCGAGGCAACTCCGGCCCGCGCCAGCACTTTTTGCAGGCGCTCCTCCCGACTCTCATCACGTTTATCGAGCATACAAAGGTACCTCCATCAGGTAGCGACCTCGCAGCATTACTTCCAACGCCCCGATAGGTTCGTCCGCGCTTGGATTGGCCGTGGGGTTGTCGATGCGCCGGTAATAAGTGGCCGTTCCTACCTGGGAAGGATGAATGAGTACCGTGACAGGCTCACGCAGTCCAAAAGCGTGCCGGTTCCCCTCCGCGTCCATGTACTCGTTTTGGGCTGTGGGGGGCAGGTTGATGCGCAACTCGGCAAAGTTGGTATAGAAATAATCCAGCAGCAGGCGCGTATCGATATAGCGCTGGGTTGAACCCATCACCACCGAAAGCACCTTGCCCGCCGGACGGTCAACCATCGCGACCAGACACTCCCCGGCGTCGTCTTCGGTGCCAGTCTTGACACCAATTGTTCCCGAATAAGTATTCAACAGCTCGTTCGTATTCTCTAACCAGTGATCTTCCAGGGCCGCCTGCGACCGCCGCACAATATCGGCGATGACGGGATTGCGCATGGCGTGATGGGCAATGATGGCCGTGTCATAGGCCGACATATACTGATTCTTGTTATCCAATCCGTGCGGGTTGGTGAAATGGGTATCCTGCAATCCCCACCCGGCGGCCATGTCGTTCATCCACTGGACAAACGTTTTCACATCCCCTCCCAACTCCCTGGCAATGGTCATAGAAGCCGCATTGTCGGAAGGGATTAACAAGATGAACAAGAGATCCCGCAGGGAGAGCTTCTCATTGGTTTTCAGCCAGGCCGCGCTGTACACCACCAGGTCCGCATCTTTTACGCGCAACTCCTGATCCAGCCTGCCGTGCTGCAACGCTACCATCGCCGTCATCATCTTCACGAAACTGGCCGGTGCGCGCCGCTCGTGTTCGTTCAGGGTATAGAGGATTTCGCCGGTGTTGCTATCCACCAGGATAGCTGCCTCCGCCGATATTTGCGGGACCGGCATCTGTTGCAAGGCACCCAACTGATGCACAGTCAGCGTTTGCCGGGGTATGTCAGAATCGGTCAGAACCGGAGGGCCAAAAGCTATGTGGGTGAAACCAAGTATGATTAACAACAACCAGGGCAGGCGTCTGGGTGGCATAAGTTTCTCTCGCGTTCACCAAGCCTGACGGATAGCTTCTTGACGAATAGTGTAATGGTCAGGATGAAGTTATACACCTGCGTCAAAGCAGCGATCCCACGCCCAGCACTGAAGGTGCCGGGCTAGTGTAAGGAAAAGTGCACTCAAGTGCACTAAAAAGTCCTTAACCCGTTTGAACGGGTTTCTCTTTTTCCCAGCCTGGGACCTTCAGTCCCAGGTGGGGCTGTGCATTATCCCCTTGACCATTACACTTCTTGACGAATAGGCTGATTTTAGTTGAACAGTCACCGCCCGTCAAATGCTTCTTTTATCCGGCTGTGCTACGATTTGACACTGACACTATTCCAGGGCACAATATTTCGCGCTGCGCTTCTATACCATTTTTCTGGAGTGAAGGTATGCATAAACTGGTTCTGGTAAGACACGGCGAGAGCGTTTGGAACCTGGAGAACATTTTTACCGGCTGGACGGATGTAGGTCTGTCCGAGCGAGGTCTCCAAGAAGCCCAAGCTGCTGGCAAACTCCTCAAGCAAGAGGGATATACCTTTGATGTAGCCTACACTTCGGTGTTAAAGCGGGCCATCAAGACCCTCTGGGTGATCATGGAAGAGATGGACCTGATGTGGATCCCGGTCTATCGTTCCTGGCGGCTGAACGAGCGCCATTACGGGGCGCTGCAAGGGCTGAACAAGGCCGAGACGGCCAAGCGCCACAGCGCGGAGCAGGTGCACGTCTGGCGTCGCAGCTATGATACGCCGCCCCCACCTTTGAGCGAGGATGACGAGCGCTTTCCGGGCCACGATCGGCGCTACGCCGATCTATCCGATGCCGAGTTGCCGCGCACCGAGTCCTTGAAAGAAACTGTCGCACGGATGCTCCCCCACTGGCACGAGACCATTGCGCCGGTGGTCCGGTCGGGCCAGCGCGTGATCATTGCCGCGCACGGCAACAGCCTGCGCGCCCTGGTCAAGTATCTGGACAACATCTCGGATGAGGATATTCCCAGCCTGAACATTCCCACCGGCATTCCCCTGGTGTACGAGCTGGATGACGATCTCAAGCCCATCCGCCACTACTATCTGGGAGATCCAGAGGCCGCGGCCAAGGCAGCGGCTGCCGTAGCAGCCCAGGCCCAACGCGATCAGTAGCACGCGAGCCGAGCTTCCTGGGTTGTGCCGGGAAGCTCGGCACATGCTTATCTCGTGCTGACCGCCAGGGTTAGCGGGCCAGCATCTTGGCTAGCTCAAAGTACTCTTCTTCCAGCGGGCGCGTGCAGGCAGTCACTTCGGCCAGGGGAGTCGCGACGACCGCCTCTTCTATCAGGCCGACCATCAGCCCCCGCTGGCCTGCGTGCAACTGCTCCACAGCCGCCGCTCCCAGGCGAGTACCCAGGAAACGGTCGTAGGCCGATGGGGAGCCGCCGCGCTGGATGTGTCCCAGGATACTGAGGCGCACGCCGAACCCCGTTTCTTCCTGATGATCGTCCAGGAATTGGGCAATCTCGGCGGTATGGGGCTGCGCGCCCTCGGCCACCGTGATGATGCAGTGCTTTTTGCCGCGAATATACGAATTCGCCACCTCTTGCGCCACATCCTCCAGCGTAAAGGGCACCTCTGGAATACATACCATCTCGGCCCCTCCAGCGATCCCCGCCATCAGGGTCAGGTAGCCCGATTTCGCCCCCATCATCTCGACCAAAAAGGCCTGTTGGTGCGAAGATGCCGTATCCTTGATGCGGTCCAGGGCATCCAGCGCAGTATTCAGCGCCGTATCCACGCCGATGGACACGTCCGTGCCGCATACATCGTTCTCGATGGTGCCGGGTATGCCGATGGTGGGAATGCCCGCCTCGTCGATCGCCTGAGCGCCACGCAAGGTGCCATCGCCGCCAATGACGATCAGGGCGTCAATCCCCTGTTCGTTCAGGCTGCGCAGCGCCTCGCGCTGGCCGTAGGGCGTCTGGAAAGTCTCGCTGCGCGAGGCGCCCAGCATGGTCCCGCCATGCCCAATGATGCCGCTCACCGAGCGGCTGGTGAGGGGATCGAGTTCGCCGTTGAGCAGCCCCTCATAGCCTCGACGAATGCCCCAGGGTTCCCAATCATAATGCAGGGCCATGCGCACGACTGCGCGCACGCAAGGGTTAAACCCCGGACTATCCCCCCCGCTCGTCAGTACCCCGACACGCCTGATTCTGGTCACCATACCCGTTTCCTTGGTAGCGAGCCTACCCACCAGGGGGCAGGCTCGATTATCTGCTACTTGTTACCCAATACGGCAATGCCGGGCAATTCCTTGCCTTCCAGGAACTCGAGCGAGGCGCCGCCGCCCGTGGAGATGTGCGTGATCTGGTCAGCCACGCCCGATTGCTCCACGGCAGCCGCGGAATCGCCGCCGCCGATGATGCTGGTAGCCTTCGAAGCGGCCACGGCCTTGGCGATGGCGAACGTGCCCTCGGCAAAGGGGGCCATCTCAAAGACGCCCATCGGGCCGTTCCAAATCACCATTGCCGCGTTCTGCACCTTGTCGGAGAACAGTTCCACCGTCTTGGGACCGATATCCAACACGCGCCAGCCCGCCGGAACTGCGTCCGCGGCGACGGTCTGCTTGGCGGCGTCGGCGGAAAAGGCGTCAGCAATGACCACGTCCACCGGCAAGATCAGCTTGTTCGCGCCCTTTTGCAGCAACTCGCGCGCGGTCTCTACGCTGCTCTCCTCGACCAGGGAATCGGCCATTTCATAGCCCTTGGCCTTGAGGAAGGTATTGGCCATGCCGCCGCCGATCAGCAGAGTATCCGCCCTGTCGAGCAGGCTCTCGATCACCGCGATCTTGTCGGAAATCTTGGCCCCGCCCAGGATGGCGACGTAGGGATGCTCCGGGTTCTCCACCGCTTTGCCCAGGAACTCGATTTCTTTTTCCATGAGGAAACCGGCCACGCCGGGCAGGTAATCCGCCACACCCGCGGTCGAGGCGTGGGCGCGGTGGGCCGTGCCGAACGCGTCGTTCACCCAGACATCCGCCAGGCTAGCCAGGTCCTTGGCCATTGCCGGGTCGTTCTTCTCCTCACCGGGGTAAAAGCGCAAGTTCTCGAGCAAGACCACCTCGCCAGGCCCCATCGCAGCCACGGCGGCCTGCACCTCCGGGCCTACGGCGGCGTCGAGCTTGGTCACGGGCCTGTTCAGCAGCTCGCGCAGGCGCTCGGCCACCGGCGTCAGGCGCATGCTATCCACCACCTTGCCCTTGGGGCGGCCCAGGTGGGAGCACAAAATCACCGCTGCGCCCTGATCAATGAGGTATTGAATCGTCGGAATGGCCTCGCGGATGCGAATATCATCGGTAATGTGCAGATTGTCGTCCAGGGGTACGTTAAAATCGCAGCGCACCAACGCGCGCTTGCCCGACCAGTCGACATCGCGAATCGTCTTTTTGTCCATTTAGAATCCTCCACCCTCTGCCTTTTGAATACCGGAGTTGAGCCTTACCGGAATGTCATACCGGGCTATTCTAACACAACAAAAAGTGGGTGTAAACTGCTAAAGGGTGCACGGGTTCGAAGCGGCTCTGCATGCGCTTTGCAGCCTCGCCTTGATAGGCCAAGATATTTACGCAGGATTTCTTGATTTGATGAACGAGTTATGAGAAAATATCTATATTCTGCCAAGACCATCCGCAAAGCCCTGGCAGCGTGTACCTCGCGTGAAGCAGCCTTTGACCCCGAGACAGCCATCTTGGTACACGGCGATGCGCACAACGGCAACCCGCTCCAGGTGCTCCCTGTTACGGACGAGACCAGATGCCAATTCAAATTGATTGATCCAGAGAGTTGTATGCAAACCAGCGTACGACTTGGGTGTTCTTATGAGAGAATGGATCGATTAATTGCTCGAGAATCTAATACGTCTGGGGCGCAAGCTGGTATCGTGCAGCGTTTCGATAGGTTCCAACTGGACCTCGTCATTCGCGGGATGCACCCGCCCGGAACGGCAGGTGTATCCCCACTCGGCCCTGCTCACAAAGGAGGTAGCACATGTCAGCAAGAAGCGCTTGGCGTTGGTTCCTGGTATTTTTCACGGCAGCCTTGGTATTCGGGCAACTGGGCGTCCCCTCGACGCGCACGGTCGCCCAGGTTTCCGGCGATACGTCCGCCCCCTCGGCAGCAGCCGCCATCCAGGTGCACAAAAGCTTGATCGAGCCTGTCGGTGGGTTGGCCCAGGTGGGCGAGACGCTGATCTTTAGGCTGAGTCTCGAGAACACGGGCTCCACCAAGCTGGATCACGGGCCATTGGAAGACAACTATGACCGAGACTGCCTGGAACTGCTGGAGGCCCATCCCGCGCCCACCTTTATCGATGAGGCGCACGGCATCATGCGGTGGGACGATGCCGCGGCAAGTATGCCTCCCGGCGAGACGCGCATGTTCGAGGTTGTCATGCGCGCCAAGGCCGCCTGCTGGCCCACCGAGAATCATGCCTGGGCCTGGGCAGACGACATCTACGGGGCGCATGTTGAGGACGCCCAAGGGATTCAGGTCTTTATCAGCCTGCACAAGCAAAAGGTGCACCTGCCCATCATCCTGAAGCCCGCTCCGCTCCCAACACCGACGATCACCCCCACTCCTACGCGCACCCCTAGCGCTACGCCCACGCCCACACGCACACCCACTGGCGGCCCCACCCCCTCGCCGACCCCCGATTCGGGCACGTGGGTGCAGACGACGGACGGCATGTACGGCGGCGTCATCGAGGCACTGGCCGTCTCTCCCAACTATGCCAGCGATCACACCCTCTTTGCAGGTAGCTCCGAAGCCGGTCCCTTCCGGTCCACCGATGGCGGAGCCAACTGGACATGGATCGGCACGGGTATCTGGCAAGAGCAGGTGCGCGCGCTGGCCATCTCCCCCGCATTCGCAACGGACCACACCCTGTTCCTTGCTGGAACGCACCGTTCGCTGTACAAATCCACCGACGGGGGACAGACCTGGCAGTCGCTTACGGGTCACGCGGATATGAACCACATCTACGCCCTGGTGGCCTCACCCAGCTATGCCAGTGACCAGACGCTATTTGCCGGGACATACGCGGGCGTGTTCAAGTCGACCGATGGCGGCGCCAACTGGGACTCGGCCAACACCGGCCTCACCAACCTGTACGTGCAGGATCTGGCTATCTCGCCCGCCTATGCCACCGACCATACGCTGTTCGCCGCAACCGGCGCGGGCGTCTTCCGATCCACGAACGGAAGCTCCTGGGCTGCAATCAACACTGGCCTGACCACCACAGATGTTCGGGCGTTGCTCGTCTCGCCCCACTATGCCGCGGACCACACGGTTTGGGTTGGGACAGGTGGGGAAGGCATCTTTAAATCCACGAACAGCGGCAACGCGTGGAACGCGAGCGGCCTGGATAGCATGTCCATCAGTGCACTGACCGTGTCGCCCAGCTATGCGACAGATCACACCCTGTTTGCCGGGGAACAGTCCAACGGAATTTACAAGTCGACCAATGGCGGCACCACATGGAACCCGGCCGATGTGGACCTATCCAACAAGCAGGTGGTTACTCTGGGCATCTCGCCCAACTATGAGACAGACCACACCCTGTTCGCCGGTACTCGCGGGAGCGGCGTGGAGAAATCGACCAATGGAGGCAGCATCTGGAGCCTGGCGACCACGGGCATTACAAACGTCTATGTGCAGGCCATGGCCCTATCCCCCGCGTTTGCCGGTGACCACACGCTGTTTATCGGAACCAGCTATCAGGGGGTATTCCGCTCCACAGACGGTGGCAGCAATTGGACGATGACCAACTCCGGGCTGACCAATGCATGGATCACAGCCCTGGGCGTATCGCCCGCCTATGCCAGCGATCAGACTGTGTTCGCTGCGACCTACGGCGGCGGGGCTTTTCGCTCGACGAATGGGGGCGATACCTGGAGTGCCGTCAACACGGGACTGTCAAGCCACGCTCTGGAATCCCTGGCCGTGTCGCCCGTCTATGGCTCGGACCACACCGTCTTTGTGGGGACCTATGACGGGCACGTCTATAAATCCAGCAACTCGGGTGCCGCCTGGACAGATGCGTCCACTGGACTGCCAGGCAATCGCATTTGGGCGTTGGCCGTTTCGCCCAACTATGCCACCGATCACACCCTCTTTGCGGGCACTTATCAGGGCGGCATCTACCGGACGACCAACAGCGGCGACAGTTGGTCCGCCGTCAACACGGGGCTGGGCAATATGAACGTGAAGTGGCTGTTGATCTCGCCAGCCTATGCCGGTGACCATACCCTCTATGCAGCTACCGATGGTGGCCTGTTCAAGACCACCAACCGGGGCAACTCGTGGAGCGCCATCAACGACGGCTATACGGATGTCTATGCCAATACGTTGGCGCTGGCACCCGACTATCCGGGGTCGGGCACGCTGTATGCGGGCTTTACCCAGGTCTATGTGTCCACCAACCGCGGCGATGCGTGGGCCGAGTTGGGCACACCGGCGTGGCGGCGCTATGTGACCGCCCTGGCGGCCCCGCCGGGCGGTACGCGTATCATCCTGGCAGGGACGGATGGGCAGAGCATCTGGCGATATGCCCAACCCTTGTACCCCATAAGAAACGAGTAATGCGTATAGCGTGCAGGACGCCGCAAGTGCGGCGTCCTGCACGAGGTTCCCCCATTTCCATCTATTCTGCGACGGTTCTCTACCTCCCGGCCTATTGGACAGCCCCCGCGCTCGCACGTACAATGGGCGACGCACACACCCAACCCTTATCCTCGCATCCTCGGAGGTGTTCATGGCAGCCAAGACATTGAAACGCCTGCAACCCGTCTCCCTCACGCAGGTCCAACTGGGCGAGGCCTTTTGGGGGCCGCGCCAGGAGACCAACCGCGCCGTCACCCTACCCATCGAGTATGAGCAGAGCAAGAAAACGGGCCGGATCGACGCCTGGCGGCTGGATTGGCAGCCCGGCCAGCCCAACAAGCCGCACCAGTTCTGGGATTCGGACGTCGCCAAGTGGATCGAGGCCGCCTCGTATAGCCTATCCACCCACCCTGACCCGCAATTGGAAGCCCTGGTAGACAGCGTCATTGACCTGATCGCTGCTGCTCAACAGCCCGACGGCTACCTGAACAGCTATTTCATCGTGGTCGAGCCGGACAAGCGCTGGTCCAACCTGCGCGATATGCACGAGCTGTATTGCGCGGGCCACCTGATGGAAGCCGCCGTCGCCCACTATTACGCCACGGATAAGCGCACGCTGCTGGACGTTCTCTGTCGGTACGCGGACCACATTGACCGGACGTTCGGCCCGCGACCGGGCCAGAAAAGGGGCTACCCCGGCCACGAGGAGATCGAGCTGGGTTTGGTCAAGCTCTACCGGGCCACCGGCGAGCGGCGTTACCTGGAGCTGGCCAGGTTCTTTGGGGACGAGCGGGGCCGCCAGCCCTATTACTATGACATCGAGGCCCGCGCCCGCGGCGAAACCCCCGCCAGTTACCGCTTTGGCCAGTACGACTATAACCAGGCCCACCTGCCCGTGCGCGAGCAAACCACCGCCGAGGGGCATTCTGTGCGGGCCATGTACCTGTTCAGTGGCATGGCCGACGTGGCCGCCGAGACGGACGACCCCACGCTGCTGGCCGCCTGCGAGCGGCTGTGGGAGAGCGTCACCGGGCGGCGCATGTATATCACCGGCGGGGTGGGGTCCGCGTCACACGGGGAGCGGTTCAGCTACGATTACGACCTACCCAACGACCTCGCTTACGCCGAGACCTGCGCGGCCATCGGCCTGGTGTTCTGGGCGCACCGTATGCTGCAATTCGACGGCGACGGACGCTACGCCGATGTGATGGAGAGGGGACTGTACAACGGCGTAATCAGCGGCATCTCGCTGGACGGGGCACGCTTTTTCTACGCCAACCCCCTGGAGGTGGACCCCGTGGCCCACGCCCATCGGCGCGACCTGTACGGCGGCGCGATCCAGGCCGAGCGGCAGGAATGGTTCGGCTGCGCGTGCTGTCCGCCCAACGTCGCCCGACTGCTGGCCTCGCTGGGCGAATACGCCTACTCCCAGAATGACGAGGAGGTGTATGTCCACCTGTATGTGGGTGGCAGCGCCACACTGGCGAGCGCCAAACTGGCGAGCGCCGAGGTGACGGTGGCCGGGCAACAGGTGGCGCTGACCCAGGAGACCCGCTACCCGTGGGAGGGGCGTGTGCAGATCACTCTCCAGCCCGAGACCGAGGCGGCTTTTACCCTGGCGCTGCGCGTGCCTGGTTGGTGCCGTCAGGCCAGCGTCCAGGTCAACGGGGAGCCTGTCGAGTTGAACCTGCGCAAGGGCTATGCCCGCCTTACGCACACGTGGCAGCCGGGGGACCGGATCGCGCTGAACCTGGCGATGCCGGTGGAGCGGGTAGCGGCGCACCCCGCCGTGCGGGCCGACGCTGGACGGGTGGCGTTGCAGCGCGGGCCGCTGGTCTATTGTCTGGAACAGGCCGACAATGGCCCGAACCTGCCCGCGATCTGCTTGCCGCGCGAGACCAGCTTCCAGGCCACGTACGAGCCGGAGCTATTGGGCGGGGTGGTGACCCTCACCGGCGAGGCGCGCCGCCAGACGGCAGCGGGTTGGGAAGGGGAGTTGTACCAACCCAAACAAACAGATAGCCAGATGGAGCCGGTGCGCATCAAGGCCATCCCGTATTACGCCTGGGCGAACCGTGGCCGTGGGGAAATGCTTGTCTGGTTGCGCGAGTGTTAGGCGTCGGGGTCATGTCTCGAATCAGCTCACATTACGTCACCGACAGGAGGTTCCCATGAGTCAGGTGGTCTTGATTACCGGCGCGTCAACCGGCTTTGGGCGAGCCTGCGCCACCTACTTGCAGGGCCGGGGCTACCAGGTGTTTGGCACCAGCCGCCGCGCCCCGGAAGAGCCGACCCAGGACCCAGACGGGGGCTTTTGCCTGGTGCGCATGGACGTGGACGACGACGCCTCCGTGCAGCGAGCCGTGGAGTTGGTCAGGCAGCAGGCTGGGCGTATCGACGCCGTGGTCAACAACGCCGGAACGCACATCGCCGGGGCGCTGGAAGACCATACTCTGGAGGAGGTCAAAGCCCAGTTCGAGACCAATGTATTCGGGGTCGTGCGGGTATGCCGCGCGGTGTTGCCCATCATGCGGGCGCAACAGTCGGGAACCATCATCAACATCAGCTCCATCGCCGGGGTGGTCGGCATCCCCTTTGAGACCTTTTACAGCGCCACGAAATTCGCTTTGGAGGGGATGAGCGAGGCGTTGCGCATCGAGGTGGCTCCCTTTGGCGTGCGGGTCGTGCTGATCGAGCCGGGGGATGCGCCCACGGGGCACGTCTGGCGGCGGGCGGCTGCCTCGCTGGAAAACCCGCTCTACCGGGAGCGTTGTGAGAACTGCTTGCAGGTGATGAGCAACGACGAGGAGCACGGTTTCCCGCCGGTAAAACTGGCCCAGGCCATCGAACGCATTCTGCAAAGCCGCAACCCGCGTCTGCGCTACGTGGTGGCTCCGGCCTACGAGGCGTTGGTGGTGATCCTCAAGCGCCTCCTGCCCGGCTCGGTGGTCGAATGGGGTGTGCGGAAATACTACAAGGTATAAACAAATCACGGCACGGCCCGAACCTATAGTGTTCGTGCCGTGCCCCAAGCACATTCGCACGCAGTTGGCGCTTGGCGTCTATTCCTCTGGCGGACGGGAAGTGGGCGTAGTACGCCCGCGCAACCCCTGGAAGATGATCAGCAGGCCAATAGCGATCAGCACCAGCGGAGCAAGCAGGCCAATCACCCCCCCGAAAATCGCCCCAAAGATGACAAAGAAGAACAGCCCGATCCCGCCGACAATCAGGACCGCTACCAGCAAGCCGCGCGGCCTGCCTGACAGAAAGTAGAGCGCCAGCAGCCCCAGGGCCACTGCGACCGGCTCCAGCGCCCAGACATAGGCCCAACTCTCCCAATTGCCGGTGACGTTCTGATAGAACAGGATCAGGCCATTAACCAGGACAATGGTCCCCGGCACAGCCAGCCCGGCAAGCTGCTCCTTCCGCTCCCACCACAGGAAAATCGGCAGCCAGAAGGCCAGGCCCACGATGATGATCAGCACCGGCCAGAGGCCGCCCCACCCCAACCGCAGTCCGAACGGCATGTCCCAGCGATTGGTTACCTGGGCTACCAGGAAAAAGGCCCCCAACACTACCAGCAGGATGCCCACATAGAGTATGCCTCGATCTCGCATGTTTTTCCTCCCAAATAGACGGGTGACGTATTGACGTATGTATGCTCTATACGTCCGCAAAGCGGTCCAGGTAGCGGGAGGAACGGTCCAATCTCGGCATCCAAATAGACAATTTGTCAGTAAGGACTGGCTATCCCACACTATCCCACACGCGCATGTGGGATAGTGTGGGATAAAGAGCGGGCTGGGATTCGCTCGAACCGGGCCCAAATGAACAGGGATATGACCTTGCTAGACAGCCAACGACTGCCGCCGCAGCAGTTGAGCGTTCAAGGCGACGATGATCGTGCTGAGCGTCATGAACAACGCGCCCACCGCCGGGGATAGCAGGATGCCCACGGGAGCCAGCACTCCGGCGGCCAGGGGCAGCGCCACCACGTTATACCCTGTGGCCCAGAGCAGGTTCTGCTGCATCTTGCGGTAGCTGGCCCGGCTCAGGGTAATCACCCGCACAGCATCCAGCGGGTCATTCTGCACCAGGATGATGCCCGCCGACTCGATGGCGACATCCGTGCCGCTGCCGATGGCGATACCCACGTTCGCCCGCGTGAGGGCCGGGGCATCGTTCACGCCATCGCCCACCATCGCCACGCGCTTGCCCTGCGCCTGCAACGCTGCCACCTGTTGATCTTTATGCTCCGGCAACACCTCGGCGAAATATTGGTCAATCCCCAGTTCATCCGCAACAGCCTTTGCCACGGCCTCGCTGTCGCCGGTCAGCATAGCAACCTCCACGCCCATTTCGTGCAGCCGCCGCACCGCCTCGGCGCTTTCCGGGCGGATCACATCGGCCAGCGCAATCGCCGCTTTGGCCTGCCCATCCTGCACGAGATAGACCACGCTCTGGCCCCTATCGTTGGCCTGTTGGGTGAATCGCTCCAACAGTTCGGGCAGACGCAACTGCAATAACTCTAACAGACGCGGCCCGCCCACATGAATCGTGTGCCCCCCGCTGCTGGCCCGCACGCCCCGCCCCTTGAGCGCCGCGAAATCCGAGACGGCAGGCAACTCCAGGTTGCGCTCTTGCGCCGAGCGGCGGATGCCCTGGGCAATGGTGTGCTCGGAATCGCCCTCGACTGCCGCGGTCAGGGCCAATGCCTCGTCCTCGCTCCACCCCTCCGCCATCGCCGCGCCGACCACGCCAAACTCGCCCCGCGTCAGCGTGCCCGTCTTGTCAAAGATCATCGTGTCAATGTCGCGGGCCTGCTCCAGCGCCAGACGGTCACGCACCAGAATACCGTTGCTGGCTCCCATCGCGGTGGTGATCGCCACGACCAGCGGGATTGCCAGCCCCAGGGCATGCGGGCAGGCGATGACCAAGACGGTAGCCACCCGCTCGACGACCTGCACGTTCCAGCCGGTGGCCAGCAACCAGGCCACCGCAGTAATAGCGGCGACACCTATGGCGACGTAAAAGAGCCAGCCCGCCGCACGGTCAGCCAGAATTTGCGTGCGAGATTTGCTCTGCTGCGCCTCATCCACCAGGCGCACGATCCCCGCCAGCGCCGTCTCATCGCCGGTGGCCGTGACCCGCACGCGCAGGCTGCCGCTGCCGTTGATGGTCCCCGCGATAACCTTGGTACCCGGTTCTTTGCTCACGGGGCGCGACTCCCCGGTGATCATAGATTCGTTGACATCCGAATCCCCCTCCTCCACCAGACCGTCGGCGGGCACGCTCGCCCCTGGGCGAACCAGCAACGTATCCCCCGCGCTCAACTCCTCGACCCGCACCTCCTCCGTGCCCCCATCCGGGCGAATCCGCTCGGCGGTATCGGGCATGAGCCTGGCAAGCTCCTGAAGAGCGCCCGAAGCCTGGCGCACGCTGCGCATCTCCATCCAGTGCCCCAGTAGCATGACGTCGATCAGCGTGACCAACTCCCAGAAGAAAGACACGGCTGTGGGCACGAACAGGGTGAACAGACTGTAGACAAACGCCACCGTAATGGCCAGCGAGATCAGGGTCATCATCCCTGGCTGGCCGTTGCGCACTTCGGGGACCATCATTCGCAGAAAGGGCACACCGCCGTAGAAGAAAATGACGATGGACAGCACCGGGGTAATCCACGCGCTGCCGGGAAACGCGGGCAGGGTATACCCGATAAAGCCCTGGATGGCGGGGCTGAAAATCAGCACGGGAATGGAGAGCGCCAGGCAGACCCAGAAGCGTCGGCGAAACATTTCCTCGTGACCCACGTGGCTGACGTGCGCCTTGTGCTCAGGCGGGTGCTCGGCCCCCTCGACATGCCGCCCGTGCTCCATATGTTCCATCGGCATGGCGTGCGTGGTTTCCTCGCGCTCCGGGATGACCTGCTCATCGCCGGGTCGGTGCTCTACCTCCCGGCCATGTGTCGCGCGGTCCATCGCTTCTTCCTGGGGTGCTTCCTCCTCAGAAAGCGAGGGCGCCTCGGGAACATCCCGTTCAGGCGCAGGCCTTTCCGCTTCTGCCTCGGTATGGTCGTGCGCCATTCGGTCGTGTGCCATTTGCCGGTCTTTGGGTTTATTTGTCATTGGCAAGTCTCCTGTTCCTGGTCTGGAATGTGGGGCAGATTGCCCGCCTCACTCTTTGCGGGCCACGATCAATTTAAAGATGCCCCTCGCGTCCAGGTCTTCGACGCGCTCCAGGGCGACGGGCGCGCGCTGGACGTTTTCTACTGTGCGTCGCGCGATATGAGCGCCCATCATCCGCACGACCAGCGGGTCCAGCACGTCCATCAGGGCACCAATGACCGCATTGGCCGAGCGCATGTGCTCCAGCAGGATGACGCGGCCCTCCGGCTTGACCACGCGGGCCATCTCGTGCAGACCCAGCACCGCATCGGGAATCGAGCAAAAGACGAACGTAGCGATGGCACTGTCGAACGTATTATCCGAGAACTCGAGATGCTGCGCGTCCATCTGGTGCAGGGTGACTGCTAGGCCCAGCTCTGCCGCCCGCTGGCGGGCGCGGATCAGCATCTTCTCGCTGAGGTCCACGCCGGTGACATGGATGTTGGGGGGATAGTAGGGCATATTCTTGCCCGTTCCCACCCCCAGTTCCAACACCTCCGGCCCCTCCACCAGGGCCCAGGCGCGCGCCCGCCATGCGCTGTAGCGCGGCTCGATCAGCTTTTCCATCAGGTCATACACGGGCGCGATGCGATTGTAGCGGCCCCGCGTGGCGCGGGTTTCGCGCTCGTCTATCTGCCTAGCATCCCGCTCAGCATCCTGCTCAGTAGCCTGCTCGTCAGCCCGCTCCGCGTTCCGCTCAGCGGCTCGCTCAACGGCAGCCGCGCTATCGTTCTCCTGATCCTGCATGAATTTGCTCCTCTACGGAACTCGAGCGTCTGCCACGGTTATCCCTCTGAGCAATCCTGTCAGTGCTCCAAGTCCTCGCGCATACTCAGGTATTCCTCGCGGCTGATTTCCCCCCGGGCATAACGCTCGTTGAGGACATCCAACGCCGATTTGCGCTCGCCTCGCGGTCCCTCACGTTGCGATTGCTGGCTCGATTGGTAGAGAAGATACCCCAACCCCAACAACACTAACAAAGGAATAGCCATCATCGTGTTATTCTCCTTTCCTTATGAGACCTGCCCCTACGAATGGAGCAGATCGTCTCGCATACGCAGATATTCTTCCTTCGTAATCTCGCCACGGGCATAGCGTTCCTTCAGCATGTCCAGAGCATTGTCCGTCGGCCTGCCCCCCGTTCCTGATGGGCCTGACCTGGACCGTGTAAAGGCCCAGACGCCCAGCCCGACCAGCGCAAGCAAGCCACCCCAAAAGATGAACATCATCAACATCATCAGGAACATGCCGCCCCAACCGAAATCGTGCCATCCCCAGAACATCGGTTCATTCCTCCTGTCACAGATAACGGGTATCCTCCCGCACATTTGGAGCTCGCACCATCTCTACTGTACTGACACTTCCAGTATATGGAGAGAATGTGAAGAATGTGACAAGATAATGTCAAGATTTTGTGAAGATGAATACTATAGCGAGCGTGCGACTCGAAGCAGCGAAAAGGATGATCGGGTGCGGGCTAGTGTGGTGTAACAAGGGAGCGAAAAGGGCTACCCGAGGTTCGTTGGATGTCTATCCGATGCTTATTGTAGCATATGCTGACCACGCGCGTCAAGGCAGCGAGGGCGAAAGCCTCCCTCACCGCAGCACGTAATAGGTGGCGCGCTTGGAGCCAATTTTGAGCAACAGCCCCCGCCGCACCAACTCGGCCAGGTCGCGGCGCAAGCTCTCCGGGCTGACATCGGGGCAAAGGGCCTGGTATTCGCGGTTGGTGATCTGCTCGTGATCATCCAGGTAAGAGAGGGCCAGCCGTTGGCGGAGGTTCAGGCCGCTACGCTGCCAATCGCGGCGGCGATCGTCCTGCCCCTGTCCATCATCCTCAGCCTCCAACAGTTCCCGGTGGCCGTACAGCGTGACCTGGAACCCATTGGTCGTCTCTTGCAACTCGGGCGAGGGGAGGCCATCCACTTCCAGCAGGGCGAACATGCGGTCCATGCCATACCCCAGCCGCTCGATATAGCCCATGTCGGCCAGCACCTGCACGACGATCTCGTTGCGCGAATAGCGCTCTTCCAGAATATTCTCCAACGTCACGTGGCCCGGCAGACGGCCAGGGCTGTAAATCTCCAGTCGGTCGGAGAACATCAGCAGGCGAATCCCCTCGCCGCTTACGCTATAATCGCGGTGGGCCACGGCATTGACAATGGCCTCGCGCACTACCTGTTCGGGGTATTCCAACTGTTCGATGCGCTCCAGCCCCTCCAGGCGCGTGCCCCGGCGCATATTGTTCAGTACGAACGCCTCGGCGCGCTGAATCTGGTCGGGCAAGGGGCCGCGAATGTCCTCGCGCACAAAGCGGTCGCTCATGCGCGGCCCGGCATAGCGCACGGCGATGATCTCGCTGCTGCGCACAAACCGCTCCGGCAGTCGCCCGAACAGCAGTATCCCCGCCACGGTGGGCCGGTTCGCTCCCACCGCCCAGCCCCCGCGCCGCCGCAGCACCTCCTCCAGGCTAAAGCCGGGCAGCAGGCCGATGCGCTCGCCATATCGCCGCACCCGCTCCCAATCGATGTCGTCGGCGCTAGCGCTATCCGCCTCCTGGGCCTCGTAGCTCAGCCGACCGCGCTGGATCAGCAGCCGCTTGAGTTCGTCGGGCGCCAGCGGTCGGTTGCCACCTCCGGCGCCGCCTCTGGCGCCATCGCGTACCAGATAGCGCCCTTCCACGGCGTACACATTGGGCAACCCTTCGGGGACCTGCAACAGCAGCAGGGACGCGGACGAATCGCGGTTAGTGATGACCTCTGGCAGAGGCACGACCAGGGGAGGCTGGCAGAGCAAGATAGCATCCATCGCCCGGTCGAGGGCAGACTGGGGATCTTGCAGGCCGTCAAGTTCCTTGCCTTGCAGGGAGCCGCCAATGAGCACCTGACCGCCCTCGGCATTCGCCAGGGCCGCCAGCGTCTCTGCGATGTGCCGGGGCGTGCTGCGTTCCGCGAGCAGTTCCAGTTGCTGCCCCCGTCCCTGAGCGATCAGAGCGCATGCCTGAGACCATTCCACGCGTGTACCCCCTGTGTAATACGGACTCGGCGCCAGCCTGATACGTTACGGAGAAGGTGAACCACAGAACACACGGAAGAGTAACCACGAAATACACAAAAATTCAACCACTGAAATCTTACTGGGCAAAATATGTTCGCACTTGTAAGGCGGCGACTCGGATTGCACCATCCTGGACCGCCGCCACCCTTGGCGGCCTGTCGGAGCGTTTCTCATAGCACGTGTGTGCCGCCGAAAGAGGCGATGGTATTTATTCCTATTTTCGTGTATTTGTGTAATGGTCAGGATGAAGTTACACACCTGCGCCAAAGCAGCGACAGACGAAATGAGCGCCGTAATATGCGAGGCTCGCTCCGTGCCCCCGCCCAGCACTGAAGGTGCCGGGCTAATGGTTAAAAAAGTAGGCTCAAGCCTACTG
>Ga0209347_1001025_pt1 | contig 53407 bp, 40 predicted proteins | sample AutmiccommuBRH23_FD_187382 | JGI IMG/M metagenome (GOLD analysis project Ga0209347, IMG submission 187382) | Deep subsurface microbial communities from Mt. Terri, Switzerland - Autotrophic microbial communities BRH/23 (SPAdes) (version 2) | ecosystem: Environmental > Aquatic > Deep subsurface >... | reverse complement strand
GTCCAGGTGGTCAAGTTGTTCGGCCCGGACAAACGGCTGCTCAACATTGTGGCAATAGCCAGTGCCCTGGGATTCTCCTTTATCGCGACGTTGGTAGAGATGAAGTTTGTACCCTATCCTGAACATCTCCTGACAGCCCTGACCACAGGGATTTTTGCGGCAGGACTCGCGACCCTCGGCAGTGAGGCAATCCAGAATATTCGGGGGATGCTAGGGTATGGGGGCAGATCAGATAGCGGGCAGTTGGCCTATGCCAAGCGAATGCTCCAGATGGCCGGGGAGATACTGGAGTTGGAGCAGCAGGTAGGGGAGGGTCGGAGTTGACTTGCTTGCCACAAAAGAATCCGTATAATAAGTGTTGTCACTAGGGATTCGAGCCCCCTAGGAGATATGGGTAGGGGAGGGTGAGTCACATCACTCTCCCCGAACTATCGGAAACGCCAGCATCGGTATAGCGATACCAAGCAAGGTAGAGCAACGGTAGTGCCTAGTGAGGCTGCGTAACGGTTGTGTTGAGCGAGGTAAAGCTACCGTACAGCAGGCGCATTGTGAAGCGACACGGTGCCTAGCAAAGGTATGGCTCAGTTCTGTCGTGCAAGGCTACGGTAAGGTCTTGCTGGGCTATGTCACGCTTTGGCAAGGTAGAGCATTGCAGAGGCGATGCAACCGTTTAGTGTCGTAGAGTAGAGCACTCCAGATCACCGCAAGCAACGCAACGCATAGTATATTCGGCAAACAGAAGAGTGCGCTCGGAAAGCAGAAACCGGGAGTTGTTAAGGCTCCCGGTTTTTTGCGTATCTGGCGTAGTTATGGTAGGCTCTTTCGTGGGCCAGTGGGGGTGAATAAATGCGGCCTGCGGGACACGGAACGCCATATTCCACCACCTGCGAACAGCATAAGCAATCATACCACTATACTATAGAAAGGAGCCTCTTTGCGGCGGAGCAATCCCGCTGGCCCGGCTCTCCTGTGTGTAACATTCAGACAATCTCGGATGAAGTGGCCCACACGCCGCTGTTCATCTGGGACCCCCGCTGTCGGCGGGCCGGGGAGCGGGCTGCCGCGCTGGTGCAGACCATCGACCTGGCCCCGACGCTGCTCGACTTTTTCGGGGCGCCCATCCCGCCGGATATGCAGGGTGCGCCGTTGCGCGAGACGGTGGCGACTGATCAGCCGGTGCGCGAGGCGGGCCTGTTTGGGATTTTTGGCGCGCACGTCAATGTGACCGATGGGCGCTATGTGTATATGCGCGGGCCGGGCAATGTGGCTGAGAACAAGCCATTGTTCGAGTACACGCTGATGCCCACCCACATGCGCTGCCTGTTCAGCCCGGAGGAACTGCACGAGGCTACGCTGGCCGAGCCGTTGCCCTTCTCCAAGGGTGCGCCGGTGTTGAAAATCCCCGCGCAGCGCCCCAAAAACCGGGACCTGGTGGGGCAGGAGTTGAACACGATGCTGTTCGATCTGCAGACGGACCCACAGCAGGAGCACCCGATAGACGATCCGGTGATCGAGGCGCGGATGATCGAGCACCTGGTGCGCCTGATGCGCGAGAACGACGCGCCGAAGGAGCAATTCCAGCGGTTGGGGTTGCCCCATTAGCAGGGCGCATTCCTACCAATAACGACCCACCCCGGATACGAGTATCTGGGGTGGGTCGTTTGATTACTGGCACCTCTTACGGAATCCGCATGAAACGACGAGTGTGCATAGGGGTGTCGTTGCCAAACCTCAAAGGATATGTTACATTGATCGGCGATGTGCGCAGGGGACGCTGGCATATCCTGCGCGCATACGCAACGAATTGTCTGAATTAGGTTGGAGGAGAAATGAACTGGACGCCAGAGGCCGATGAACTGGAAAAAGCCCTGCGCGCTCGACGGGCGCCCACGCTCTTTGCGCCGGACATCGCGGAAGAGTTTGTGCTGCCTGCGTACGATGGGCACTCGCTGGCCAATGTCGGCCCGACGGTGGGCACGCTACTGGGGGCGTCCGTTCCCTGTCCATCGCCCGCTCTGGCCCCGCAATACTGGCAGGGGTTGGGCGATGGCGTGCAGCGGGTGATCGTGGTGGTGCTGGACGCGTTGGGATACCTGCAATTGGGCCAGATTTTGGAGCAGCAGCCCGATTCGATCTGGGCCAGACTGGCGCGGCGCGGGATTCTGCTGCCCATGACCTCCATCTCTCCTTCTACCACAACCACTGCCATCGCTACCTTGACCACCGGCGCGACGCCCCTGGCTCATGGGATGTTGGGGTATGAGCTGTGGCTGCGCGAGTATGGCGTACTGGTGGAAATGCTCAGCGTGCGGCCCGTCTTTGGTGTGGTCGAGTCGCTGATGGAATGGGGGTTCGTGCCGGAGGCTTTTCTGGCCCGCCCCAGCCTGGCCGAATTGTGGGCGCAAGAGGGTATTCGGTCTACTGCGCTGGTGCCGACGAAATACACCCGCAGCACGCTCTCGCGCACCTGTTACCGGAATTTTACCCATGTGCTGGGTTATACGGATGTCGCGGATATGTGGTCAGTGGCCTGTCACGCGCTGGCCGACGAGGTGGGCGAGCGAAACGCGTACATCATCTATTGGGCTGGAATCGACACCGCCATCCACCGGCATGGCACGGGCGGGGGCTTCTGGCAGGCCGAATTGCAGGCGGTGGCCCACGCTTTTGAAGAACAATTCCTCTCCTTCTGCTCCGCCTCCCCCAAGCAGGGTACGCTGTTGGTCGTGCTGGCCGATCACGGCTTCGTGGATTCGCCGATTGAGGCGGCCCACGATGTGGACACGGACCGCACATTCCGCCGACGGATGCTGATCCCGTTCAGCGGCGAATCGCGCGCCGCCTATCTGCATGCCCTGGACGCGGGTAGCGAGCGCACGCTGCAAGAGGTGCGCGAGGCGCTAGGCCCCGACTATGTCGTCCATTACTCGCAAGATGTGATCGATGCCGGGCTGTTTGGCACCGGCGAACCCGCACCGGAATCGCGGGCGCGGATGGGCCATTTGTACGTGGCGGCCCGTGGCCTGCACTACCTGGACCGCCAGAGCAAGCGCTACAAGATCAGGGGCCGCCACGGTGGACTGTCGCCAGAGGAAATGTTGATCCCCTGGCTCGCCGTCCGGCTGGATGGATAACGGTTCGCTGAGCAAGAGTCGAGGGACCAACGCCGGTTATCGGGCAGGGCTATACCCTGGACCGCCAGCCAGCAGGCTGACCAATCCCGAAGCGCCATCGCTACATAGGAGGAAACCATGAGCCACACCGTACGCCTGGGGATCACCTCGGTATGCAGTCCGTTGGAGGTAGGGGCGGGCGAAGCCCCCCAATTGTTGCAGGGGTTGCAGTCCGCCTTTACTGGCGCGGGTTTCGAGGGGCTGGAGTTAGTCGTTCCGCCCACGCCCGTGCAAGACCCCACCAGCGCCGTCGAGGCGGGCCGCTATTTCCAGGACCGGCGGGTACACGCCGTGTGCGCGGTGGCGGCCTCCTGGTTCGAGGATTACCTGGTGCTGGATCTGCTGGAGGAATGCCCCGTGCCGGTGATCGCCTGGTCGCGGCCTGGCATGGAGACCGGCTCCCTGTGTGGTATGCAGCAATTGGGCTACATGCTCAAGCAGCTCGGCCACCCCTATTGCTTCCTGTTTGACCGACTCGATTCCGCGGAGGCAGTGGGCCGCGCCTGGGATTATGCCCGCGCCGCCAGCCTGCGTTATGCCCTGCGGCGGGGGCGGATCGGCTTTCTCGGCCATCGGGTGGAGGGGATGACCGAGACAACCGGGCACGAATTGGCCCTCAAGCGGGTGTTCGGGCCGCGCGTCGTGGGGCTGGACAGCCAGTTATTCTTGCGGCAGGCCGCCGATATCCCCACCGAGACGGTGGCCGCCGATTGGGAGCAGCTCAAGGCCAGAGTGGGCCGGGTGACCGCCACGGACGAGGCGGGGTTAGCGTCGCTGCAAGTCTATCGCGCTCTGCGAGAGAACGTTACCGCCGGGGGGTTGTCGGCGGTGGCGGTGGGGTGCTATCCGCACCTGATGGGCAAGGTCTGCCTGGCGGCCTCGCTGCTGGGGGAGGAAGGAGTGCCGGTGGCGTGCGAGGGGGATGTGAACGGCGCGCTGGGCATGCTAGCGCTCACGCGGCTGACCGGCCAGCCGGTGCACAATACCGACCTGCTGGACCCCGTCCCCCAGGACAACGCCATCGTCTTTTCCCATTGCGGATCGGGCGGGTTCTCATTGGCGACTGCTCCCGAACAGATCACCCTGGGCCCGGTGCGCCTGATGGATTGCGGCCTCTGCTGCCTGTTCACTGCTCGCCCTGGCCCGACGAGCCTGGTGAACATCGTGCCCACGCTGGGCGGCTATCGGATGGCTGTTTTGTATGGCGCTGCAATCGAGACCGACATGGTATTCCCCGGCAACCCGCTGCGTGTCCGCTTCCAAGAGGATTACCGCAATATTTTGGCCTGGATTGCGGCGGAGGGGCTGGGCCATCACTGGATGGCGGCTTATGGCGACGAGCGTCGCGCGTTGCGCGACCTGGGCAACATGGTGGGGTGCGAAGTGGTGGAGATGTAGGGAAGCGCATGTGGGGAGTTTAACCACAGAATACACCGAAAACACAGAAAAACAACGAAATACGAAGGTTTTCTTGCGCGACCTTCAGCACTTGGCCTTGACAGGCCGCCACCCATCTTTTAGACTGGAGTAGCCTCGCGAGAACACAATCATAGCATCGTTCCACGGAGGAACCCAACATGACGCTTCGACGACGTACGCTGGCTTGGCTGGGAGCGGCCCTGCTCCTGGTCGCTCTGGCTCCCATCTCGCTGATCTCGGCAGCAGCCGGTCCTTTGGAGGGCCGAGTCATTTGCCTGGACCCGGGGCACGGTGGATCGGACCCTGGCGCCGTGTACGACGACGGCACGCTGTACCTGGAAGAAGAGGACATCAACCTGGACGTCTCGTTGCGGCTGCAGGAGTTGCTTCAAAACGCGGGGGCGCAGGTGGTGCTGACCCGCACAGACGACACCTATCTCACCAATGCGGACCGCTATAATTTCGCCAATGCGATGGGCGCGGACATTCTGGTTTCCGTCCACACGAATAGCGTGGCGGACCCTGCCGTAGATGGCGGCTATGCCCTTTACTTTCAGGATGATGACCGGATACTGGCGCAGGCCATCTACGATGTGATGTATCCCGCCCTGCGCGATACCGCTCCGGCGGAAGTGGCCGACTTTCGCTCGTTTGGCCTGAGCAAATTCGCATCCGGCGTGCTGATGAAGAGCAACATGCCCGCCGCCATGATGGAGCCGCTGTTCATGTCCCATCCGGCAGAGGCGGCCCTGTTGGCCGAACCCATTTATGCATCGGATGGCAGCCTCGCCAATCTCACCGGGCGGCGGGCGCAGATCGCGGACAGTATTTACCAGGGCATCTTGAGCTATTTCCAACAGAATCCCACCGATCCGGGTGACGAGCCGGGAGACAAGCCGGGGGGTGGCCCTCCGGGTGGCACGCCGCCTGGCAAGAACAAGTAATGAGCTGCTGTCCTGCTTGTGGAGCAGTGCGGCGATCTTGGAAAGCCACGGCATGCCCTGTTGTGCTACTTGCTTTTGGGCGCAACAGGGAGTGCTGTTTTGCGTAATGTATACGGACTGTTTACCGGCAATCGTCCATCGTCTGGAGTGGACCATCCGGTTTTTGAGAAATAGTGTGCAGGAGGCGATTATCCATGCCCAACGAAGAACCCTTTGAGGCCGAGCAAATCGAAGCGGGGGAGCCAATGTCTGACAACGAGCAGAGCGCCGTGGTCCCCCTGGAGGCGCTTCCGCCTGCCAAGCAGCAGCAGGTGCGGGAGCTGATGACCAAGATCGACATTCAGGACACGCAGAGCATTATCGCGTTCGGCGTGGAGGCCCAGCGCGAGTTGACGGCTTCTGCCGATCAGATGATCCAGCGGGTGCGCAACAAGGATGTGGGGCCGGTGGGTGACACGCTGGGCAACTTGATGCTCGAGGTGCGCGGCCTGGGCATCGACGATCTGGCGCCGGGCGAAAAGCAGAACTGGTTCAAGAGCGTGATCTTGCGCCAGATACATCCCATCGCCAAGTTCGTGCAGCGTTACGAGACGGTGCAGGATCAGATCGATTCCCTGGTGGTGGTCCTGGAAAGCCACAAGTCGCAGTTGCTGCGTGACGTGAGCATGTTGGACCGGCTGTATGTGGCGACGGTGGACTATTTCCACCAACTGGAGCTGTACATTGCGGCGGCAGGGGCCAAACTGCGCGAGATGGACGAGCAGGTATTGCCCGCCTTGCGCGCCAAGGCCGAGGAGACGCGGGACATGCTGGACGCCCAGGACCTGCGCGACGCGACCTCGCGGCGCGATGACCTGGAGCGGCGGTTGCACGACCTGCGGCTGACTCGTCAGGTGACGCTCCAGAGCTTGCCGCAAATCCGGTTGATTCAGGATGTGGACAAGTCGCTGGTCACCAAGATCCAGAGCAGCGTGCTGACGACCATTCCCATCTGGAAGAGCCAGATTGCCCTGGCGATTACCCTATGGAACCAGCGCAAGGCGTTGGAAACCCAGAAGGCGGTTACCGACACGACCAACGAGATGCTGGCCCGCAACGCCGAACTGCTGCGCATGGGTTCTGCCGAAGCGCGCAAAGAGATCGAGCGGGGCATCTTTGACATCGAGACGGTGAAAAAGGTCAACGACGAGTTGATCGCCACCATTCAGGAGAGCATCCAGATCGCCGAGGAAGGCCACCGCAAGCGCGTGGAGGCCGAAACCCAGATGGAGCAGTTGGAAGGCGAACTGAAGCAGGCGCTGATCGACGCCGAAGATACGCGCGGGCAGCTTCGTTCGGGGCGACAGTAACGACCACCCGTCGCTGCGAGAATAGGCTAGTTAGCGGGTTGGGCTATCTGCCCCTGCGGGCATGAGTCGCCCGGCTAACCATACACAAAACACGCGGCGCTCTCCCGGCCCCTCGGGAGAGCGCCGCGCGTTGTGCTATTCGTGGCCGATCACACGCCGGACGGTATCAGCGAACCGTGACCTGCAAGGTAAAGGTCTTCAGGGGTTCGACATCCTTTTCCCAGGACCGATGATAGACGAGATTGAGGGTCGCCTCGCCGCTTTGCGCGGCCTTGAAGCGCAGGATTTCCTCGCCCAAAGCGCCCAACAGATCCGAGCGGGCCTTGAAGTCCTTTTCGCCCACCTGCTGCAGCACGTTGCCTTGAAGGTCTACCACTTCCCAGCCGTATCCTGTGCCTGGCGAGGCTTCCAGGGCGACGGTCAGCACCTGGCCGCGTTTCAGTTCCACCGATTGGCCGTTGGCATTCAGATCAACCCGTACCCCATCGCCTGCGGCGAGCGCAATGGTTCCGCCAATGGCTATTAGCACGACACCGATCAGCACATACCCGACTATCGAGAGCCTTCGCTTGAACATTTCCCCACCTCCTACTCCACTACTGCGGGGCCTACTACCACATGAACGCTATAACCGGTAGATTTGTTCCAACATTTGGCGTGCCAGCGCGTGCCGATGGCCTGGCACCTTCCGTCCCAGGGTGACTACCGGATTATTGGATTCTCATTGGTTTGCCCCAAATTCACTCGCTGGCGCTTGGCATGTCGGGCACAATGGGCCTATAATTGGGGCCAGTATGGAAACAATAGAATCTAGTGTGCCTCGTACGCACCGCGCAAGAATCTATAAAACATTAGTCCTCGATGTGGTCATCGTCTCGCTGCTCTTTCTGGGGGCTTTTTTCAGCCGCACCATCGCTTCCAGCACCTTTGTGACCTGGGACGAACCGGCCTGGGTTTACCGCTCGGCCAAATTCCTGCTAGCCCTTTTGCGGGGCGATCTGGGGGGAACGTTGCTGACGGGCCATCCCGGCGTGTTGACCATGTGGAGCGGAGCGGTTAGCCTGGGTTGGTCCACGCTGATCACCAGGACCGTCTCGATGGCCCAGTTGACAGCTCTCGACGTCCTGCCCGGCCTGGATGTGCACGACCCGGAAGTGATGCGACAGTTGGGACTGCTGCTGCCCGCGGCAAAAGGGGGGATCGCCTTTCTGCACGCGCTGGTAGTCGTGGGCGTCTATGCCCTGCTGCAACGCCTGCTGGGGCGGCGCTATGCGGTAGCTGGGGCGTTGTTCCTGGTCCTGGACCCCTTCTATTTGGCCCTCTCGCGCGTCTTGCACATAGACGCCCTTACGGCGGGGCTGATGCTGCTCTCCCTCCTGAGCGCCCTGGTGTACGCCCGCGATGGGACGCGCCGCCATCTGCTGTTGTCGGGCGGAGCGGTGGCGCTGGCCGCTCTGACCAAGTCCTATGGCCTGGTGGCGGTGCCCGTGGTCGGTCTGGTATTGATTGCGCGCTCGCTGCGGCGCAGGACGCACGTATCTGAGGATGGGCTGCCGCCCATCGCTCGTGCCGCGAGTTGGCAATGGCAGCAGTTGGTCAGAGAGATGGTGCTCTGGGGCGGGGTGGCCCTGCTGGTGTTCGTTTTGTTGTGGCCCGCCATGTGGGTGTCGCCGGTGCGGGTGGTGCGCGAGATAACCGACATGCTGCTCGGTTTCAGTCAGTCGCCGGGTTCTGCGACAGCCGAGTTCTTCCAGGGCCAGGTGGTGGCCGATCCCGGTTGGATCTTTTACCCCGTTGCCATCCTGTTTCGCAGCACCCCCCTGGTGTTGATCGGCAACCTGTTGGCGCTGGCGGGGATGCTGTACGCGCTCTATACCACTGTGCGCCTGCGGCGAGACGATTCGGGAGCAGAACGCCGTGCGCGAATGGTCTGGCTGGGGATGGCACTGACCCTCGCCGTCTATGTGGTGTTCTACCTGGCCATCATCGCGTTTGTCAAAAAGAAATTCGACCGCTACGCTTTGCCGGCGCTGCTGGGCATGGACCTGCTGGCGGCGATGGGGTGGCTGGCCGCCCTGGAGGGGCTTGCGCGGCGGATGGGGGTGTTATCCAACTCGCGGACGGGGCTGCCACGGGCGGCTTTTGGCGGGATAGCGCCGCTAGCCTTGGCGGCGTTGTTGATCGCCGTTCAGTCGTTTGCGCTGCTAAAGCCGCTATACCCGGCCCATTACCTGTCCTATTTTAACCCCTGGATGGGAGGCATCAGTCGGGCCACGGACACCGTGCCGGTAGGGTGGGGCGAAGGGGTCGAGAGTGTCACAGACTATCTGGCTGCCAGGCCAGACGCCGAGTCGCTGACCGTGGCGACCTGGGCCATCGCCGGGGTGGCTCCCGAATTTCCGGGGCGAGTGGTCAAGCTGGACGAGCAGCATTTGCTCTATGCCGACTATGTGTTGTTGTATATCGGGGATGTCCAGACAAACTCTCCCCTGGCTTCCCGCTTTTACGGCCAGCAAGAGCCCGAGTTTGTGGCGCACGTCAACGGCCGCGAGTACGCCTGGTTGTATCCCAACGCGCAGCGTGCCCGGCTGGCCGCGCAGGTTACCGCCCTGGCTGGCTCGCGGGGCGCCGTGGTGACCAATGTGCCTTTGGAGCTAGACCAGCGCCATGCGGGCCTGTCGCGGTATGTCGATATCCTGGCTGCCACTGAGGCAGAAGCGGCGGAGCAATTGCAGGCGGCGACGGACGGAGCGCCGACGGTCATCTACCTGCAATTCAATGGCGACTATGACCGGTCGGGGCAGTTTATCCAACGGCAACTGGGGCAGAGCGCCCTGCTGCTGTGGGAGCGGCCTTTCCCCCAGGGGACGATGCGCGGATACCGCCTGTTGGAGCCGCCGAGCTTTCACGTAGTAGAGCCAACCGTGGACAGCGGGGTCTCCTTTGGGCAGGAGTTGTTGCTGGAACGGTATGGTCTCTCTGCCGAGGAAGTGCAATATCGCCAGGAACTCGGTGTGGCGCTGGATTGGCGCGCCATGCAACCTGTCAGTCAGGACTATCACCTGTTCCTACATCTGGTAGATGAGCAGGGGCGGATTTGGGGGCAGGGGGATGCGCTACTGGTGGATGAAGAGGCGCAGGCCAGCTCCACATGGGAGCTGGGCACTGCTCACGAAAGCCGCTTCACGCTGGCGCTGGAGCCGGGCATCCCCCCGGGGCAGTATTGGCTTGAAATGGGGGTCTACAAGCTGGATGATCTGGCCCGCTTGCCGGTCGTCTACGCAGAGGGGCAATCCTGGGCGAGCGAATATCAGGTGGCTCCCGTGGTCGTGAGCAGCCCATTGATCCCGGCCAGCGTAAGGGATATGAGTATTCCCAGGCCCCTGAATCTCGACCTGGGCAACAAGGTGCAATTGCTGGGCTATGACCTCCCCACGGAGACCGTCGAGTCGGGAGACGTCGTGGATATGAGCCTGTTCTGGCGCTGTCTGGAGGACATCGAGCAGCCGTATGGCCTCAAGGTGTACCTGGAGCAAGAGGGTGCGTCGGAATCTTCCGAGATCCTGGACCTGGATGCGCTCGATTATCCCACCGATGCCTGGGTTCCCGGAGAGATACTGCGGCTGGCGCATCGGCTGATGATTCCGGCGGAACTCGCCTCCGGTACATACGCCCTTTATCTGGTACCTTGCCGATCGAATGGCAGCGAGCTGATCAGGTCGGGACTGCTGCTCACCCACTTGCAGGTGGAGCATCGCGAGCGACTCCTTGCCGTGCCCGATGTGGAATATCCTGTGCAAGCCATCCTGGGCAATGACGAAATCGAGTTGTTGGGCTATGATCTGCCGGATAGCTCGGTTGCGCCAGGGGATACGGTGCATCTCACGCTCTATTGGCGGGCCTTGAAGCGGCCAGCAGCGGCGTATACGGTATTCATCCACTGGTTGAACGGCCAGGGGGCATTTCAGGGCGGGCAGGATAGCATGCCCGCGATGGGCCAGCGCCCTACCAATGGCTGGATTTATCAAGAGGTGACCGTCGATGAATGGCAGATACTCCTGCCCGTGGACATGCCATCGGGCGTGTACCAGATTGAAGTGGGAATGTACGATGCCCAGACGGGACAGCGGCTGCCCATCTTGCTGGATGGCAAGCGCCAGGATCAGGACCGCTTGTTGATCCCCAATGGCCTGACAGTGCCCTAGCAGCCCCACATCCGCAAGTTGATGTAAACCGGATTGCGCAAGAGCGCGCCTCCTCAAGAAGCGATAGCGCGCGTTTGACGGCGCGGGCGGCATTGTTGGCCAATGGCACTAACATTTCGCGGATCATGGGTTCGTGTACGCACTACCGATGAAAAGGTTTGGTTCCGTAACGACCAATGCTCGCTGCTCGGCATGTATGCCGCGCCCCACCCAGCACTCAAGTGCTGGGCTAGTGATTAAAAAGTGCATTAAAGTGCACTAGAAGTTCCTTAACCCGTTTCAACGGGTTTCTCCCCCCAACCCGCAGGTTGGGGCACGCAGCCTGGGACCTTCAGTCCCAGGTGTAGCGGGCAGTATGGCCTTTCTTCTCTAATGCTCCCTAACGGGCAAATGGGCTGAAAGCCGTTTCTATCGCAGGCCTACACCTCTTTTCAATGACAACCAAAAGTTAGCACCATTGGGCATTGTTGGCGGCTACTGCCGGTGGCTGTTGCCAGTGGCTATCGCCACGGCCGATACGGGGGCAAGGTCGGCTTGCGAACTTGGCCGGTTGCCGCAAACCAACCAGCGGCCTCACCCAGCTCGATCATCGTGCGCTGTAGGCGGCAGGCTGACGCCGCCAGGCTTGAGAAACTGGCCCCGCGTGAGGCGACGAGCAAATTGCCCAGTTCACGCGGCTGCAGGCAGCGGAAAGGGACGCCAAAAGGCCCTTGCGGCGCTTCGGTGCACCCCTCACCGGGAAGATGGCTATCCATCGCGTGATCGCAGAAGGCGATGCAATCGTCGTGGTGTTGCCCGAACTCGCCTTTTCGAAAGTCATGTTCCGTGAGAACGTATTCTCCCACCAGGCGTGGCCCCTCGCGTACGCCGATGCGCGGCGCGATCTGCGTGATGCCGTAATCGTGCAGGCCATACGCTTCCTTTACCAATGGCCAACGCTTGAAAATGTTGCCCATCAGGTACTCGCGCGCCAATTCCATTCCCATACTCCAGCCCACCTCTCCGGGAAGCTGAAACACCATATTGACATAGAGTCCGCCTCCGGGCAGTTCGCCGATATGTGCCCAGGAACTGTCGGGGCCTTCTCCCGGTTTGCCGGTGATGCGATCTGGCCCCTTTTCCGCCAGGAAGCAGAGCGTCCAGCCGTTGAGACGAAACTCCGGCTGCTCTGGCGCCGATGGCTCGTCGTACTGGGGGCGTGACTCGCGGCCAAACTGGTAAGCGCAGCCCGCTTTGCGGGCGAGGTGAATGTCCGCCGTGGCATCGATGTAGCAAGGCGCGCTGACCGTTCTGCGCCCTTGAGGCGTCTGAACCTCTATTGCAGTGATGCGGCCCGACTCTCTGTGGACATCCAGGAACGTGCTTTGGTCCCACAACTCGATGCGGCCACTCTCGGCAATCATCTCTCGCAGGATGGCGTCCATGCCGTCAGGCGTATAGACCACGGCCGGGGCTAGCAGACGTAGCGGAAGATTCGCCCAGCGCTTGAGGGTATCCTCGTAACCTGCGGAGACTGGACGATAGATAGGGCGGCCCAAAGGGGTGTTCGTATCAGGCCCGGAAAAGTTGGCTACGCCGTGATCAAATAGGCGTTGGCAGATCTCTGGTGCCAGCGAACTGGCCGAATACGCTGGCTGCCAGACATTTACATAGGCGTTTACTCCTGTCCCTCCCAGTAGCCGCTCCTTCTCGATCCAAAGGACGCTCATCCCTTCGCGAGCCGCCGTAATCACTGCGCCCGTGCCTCCAGCCCCCGCTCCGACAACGATCAGGTCATACTGGGCCATTGCCACGCTCTCCCATCTTGTTATTTGCCCATAGTATATACCCGCCTCACGCTATCGTCGACCCTGGGGGCAATGGAGAAGCGACCATCGCAGCAGGACCGCTCGACAGAGTCGAGCGGAGGTAGTATGCTCTCTATACGTGATGTCGCCCTATAGTTTGCCTCCAAAGGAATGCCTCCCAGATTCGTTCTGGCAGGGTATCGATAGCCCATTGGGAGGGAAGGCATGGAAAACTCGTTGCGCCTGGGTCGTGGGGTCGGGGAGTACCTGGAGGAGTTGCGCTCCAAATCCCTGAAGCTTGTCTGCAATTCCGCCGCCCTGGTGGCCTATCTCTGGGCGGTCTATGTGATCTGGCCTCGCACCGGGCGTTTTGTGGGGCCTGCGGGATGGACCAGTAGCATCAGCCTCGTCCTGGGGGTGGCCATCTGTTATCTCACCCTCAAACACTCCACCACTTTTGCCTCGCTGGCCCTCATCGTGGGCCTGTTAGCCTCGATAGCAGGGGGCGTTGTCGCATTTCGGCAGCCAGCTCTTGTCTATCTCTTTGTCATACCCGTGGCTATTACCGGCGTGCTGCTCGGCCCCATCGCTACCGCTCTAGTTGCCGCAACTGGTGTAGTATTGACGATGATGGTAACCTTTTTGCTGCAAGGCGACGGCCTGGGGTTCCTATTGCCGTACGCCATCCTGCTAGTGACGGCTCTGGTGTCGATGATTGCCGAGAGCAACCTCTACACGGCACTGCGATGGAGCTGGGAGAGCTATAACCGCTCGCTGGACAACGAGCTGAGAGCGCGGCTGCAACGCGCCGAACTGCGACAGGCGCTCAAGGCATTGGACGAAGGCACCTATCGACTGGAGCGGATGAACCACATGCTCGCCCTCGCAAAAGAGCAGGCCGATGAGGCCCGCCGCCTCAAGCAGGCATTTGCACAGACCATTAGCCACGAATTGCGCACACCCCTCAACCTGATCGTCGGCTTTACCGAGTTGATGACCCAATCACCCGAATATTACGGGCAGGCATTGTCCGGCACATACGCGCGCGATCTCAGCATCGTACATCGAAACGCCCGCCACCTGCAGGACCTGGTGAACGATGTGCTGGACCTCTCGCGGATCGAGGCTGCCCAGATGAGCCTGGTCCTCTCCGATGTGGACCCTGCCACCCTGGTGCAGGAGGCTGTCCGAACAGCGCGCAGCCTGGTAGAGTCCAAGGGATTACAACTCAAAGTACAGATTGAGGAGGGGCTTCCCAGGCTGCATTGCGACCCCACGCGGATCAGGCAGGTGTTATTCAACCTCATGAACAATGCGGCCCGTTTCACCGAGTCTGGCTCGGTGACAGTTGGCGTCCGGTTCGATGGGCGAAACGTCCATTTCTGGGTCCAAGATACGGGGGTGGGGATTCGCGTCGAGGATCTGCCCAAGCTCTTTGAGGAGTTTCAGCAACTGGATTCGGGCACCAATCGCTCGCACGGGGGAGCCGGTCTGGGGCTGGCGATCAGCCGTGGGTTTATCTTGCTGCATGGGGGTAGTATCTGGGCCGAGAGCGAGCTTGGTCATGGCAGCACCTTCCGGTTTTCGTTGCCGTTGGGCGACTCTGGAATTACTGAGAGTGGCAGTGCCTTCATCCAGGCTGTTGATTCGCACCCCATCCGTTTCGGAGGGGAGCACATCCTGCTGTTGGTTACGCACAGCCCCTCTGCCATCGGGCTACTAACGCGCTACCTGCACGGGATACGGATTGTCGCGGTAAGGGAGCTGGCCCAGTTGCGGGGTATGGCTCACGACCTGGCGCCCCAGGCGGTGTTGGTAGATACCTCTTCCATTGCCTGGAATGGGCAGCGGGGTCCGCTATTTATGGGGGATAAGCGCCTGTCTGATGTGCCGATTATCACTTGCCCATTGCCGGGCGAGGAACCGCTGCGCCGCAACATGGACGTGCAGGGGTATCTCACTAAACCCATCTCCCAGGACGCGCTGTGGGATGCACTGCGCGAATTCGGGGACAAGGTGAACAGGGTACTGATCGTGGATGATGACCGGGATTTCGTCCGGCTGGTGGGGCGCATCCTCGACAACCCGGTGCGCCAATACGAGTTTGTTGGTGCGCACACCGGCGACGAGGCGTTTACTACCCTGATTCGCTGGCTGCCAGACCTGGTAATTCTGGACCTGGGACTGCCTGACATGGATGGCTCGGAACTACTCACCAGAATTCGCTCCCACCCCTATGGGCGTGCGCTGCCGGTGATTGTGGTCACAGGGCATGGCGAAACCGAGGGGTTCGCGGCGATGATGGGTGACATGACCGTCTCCAAAGAAGTCGGCCTGACGCTGAGAGAAATCCTGGCCTTTGTTCAGACGGTGGTGGATACGGGGGTTTCGCACACTCTGGCGGGCCGCGCTGCTAGAGGCGCAGACTCTCCAGCGCATCAATCAGAGAGCGTTCCGTGACGGGCTTTTCTAAAAAGAGGGTCGCGCCCAGGGAGAGCGCCAGTTCTCCGGCAGCCAGGATGGAGCATACCATGATGGGGATGCGTTGCGTTTCAGCCTGGTTCGTCAGAGTTTGCAGTACGTCCCAGCCATCCTGGTTTGGCATCATCAGGTCCAGGATAATGGCCTCGGGCTGATTCTCCTTTGCCAGGCGCACCCCTTCCGGGGCGGTATACGCATTCAGCGGCTTGTACCCGTTGGCGGTCAGATAGCGGCCAAGTAGCTCGACGGTGTGCTCGTTGTCGTCAATGACCAGGACCAGCGGCTCATGTGAGGCGGGGAAAACCAGCCGAAAGCCGCATAGCCAGTCATTTTCTTCCAGAGCCTGTAGTTCGATTCCCTGAACCTTGGCCAGATTCTCGATAATGGCTATTCGCAGTCCCCTGGCCTCTTGGGATTGCTCGTCGCCGCGATCCCAATCCCCGTTGGCGCACACACGCAACTCGCGAATGTGCGGGCCATCGGAGAGGCTAATGGTGACATTGCCCTGCGCCAGGTCTTCCAGCAGATGGCTCACGATGCTCAGCAACAACTGGCGCAGTACGCTGCGGTCCACCATCACCCCTGAAGCGACCTCTGGGATGCTATCCTGGACGGTAACGTTCTTTGAACCGGCCAACTCGCGGACCAAGGGGGTCACACTCTCCACCACCTCGCTGAGCGAGGTCAGCCGGTCATCGCGCGCCAGTCTGGCTACCTCCAGACGCGCCATCTCGAGGCGATTGTGCTCTGGCAGAGGGCTTGCTGGCTCTGCGTCGGTAGCAACGTCTTCTTGGGCAATAGCCGCTTTGGATGACGAGAGAATCTGGGCCAGCGCCTTGAGCGCCTCGTCGTGATCGCGGTAAAAGGTTCTCCGGCTGATGGCGAGACGGCTCGCAATACTGTCCGGATCGAGGCCATCGGCGTATCGGAGCACCATGATGCGGTGCCGCCGCCACTCGCGGGAAAATGCGGGGGCTTCCGGGCCGGGGTCTAATTCGTCGAGGATGTCCAGCAAGAGGCGGTGCAGGCGCGACGCCTGCTCTTTGTGGGGGAGTTTGTCGCCTGCGTCCACCAGCCATCTGAGAGGATGGGTTCTCAGATAGGCATAATCATACAGATGCTCGTATGCATCCATGAGTTGGTCGCGCAGTTGTAACTCGGTGGGCATCGTCGATACTCCCGTGCGCAACAATAGGGCACAGATATAATCATCTCTTTCGCCCGAAAGCATGCCATTGCACAGCAAGTACGGCTCAAATTGAGCAGTGCTCTGGCAAGTATTGGGCTGTGTAACCTTACGTATCCATTCTAGCATAGAATCTTCCGATAGGGAAAAGGGCCGCCGCGTCGGATAGCTTTCCAGTGGGTTATGAATGTATGGCACACCGTGACACAATCGCGGCATGGCAGGCATAGAAATGCCTACCGACATGCTGTACACTTGAACCAGGAGCAGCTAGTGGCCACTGGCTATTCGCAGAGACTGTCGAAAGGAGGGGGGATCGAAGGCTTGCGCGAGACCGGCAGGTTCCTTTGCGTAGAGATCAGTGTAGTGGGCCATTTTTCATTCACCCTTTAGGAGGAGACCACAATGCAGGAAAATAAACTCTCTCGCCGTGCGTTGCTCCGATTGTTCGGTGTAGGTACAGCCGCCGCAGCCCTGGCAGCCTGCCAGCCCAAGGTGGTGGAAGTAGAGAAAATCGTCAAGGAGACGGTGATCGTCGAGGGCGAAGCCAAAGAGGTCACCAAAGTTGTCGAAGTCGAGAAGGTTGTCAAAGAGACGGTCGTTGTTACCGAAGAAAAGGTCGTCGAGAAGGTTGCCGAGCAGGCTGAGGTGCGTTTCCTGTATGACCCCTCGCCGGAACAACTCAAGCTCGCTCTCCCGTTGTTGGACGCTTTCCAGGATCAGACTGGGGTTCGCCTCCGTGTAGAGCCGCTGCCGGGCGGTACGGAGAAATTGCTCGCCGCTCTGGCTGCCGGTACGGCCCCCGATGTCTTTGGGAACTGGGGTAATGGCATGCGCAACCTGATCGAGAAAGGGCAGTGCCTGAACCTCGATACCCTGGTCAGTCGCGACTTTGCTCAAGATGAGATGGATGACTTTGTCAAGTCTCAGATCGACGCCGCGACCTTTAACGGGAGCCTGTTCGCCATGCCGCAGTATTGCGGTATCTGGGCGGGTTTCTACAACAAGCGGATTCTCGACGAGGCGGGGCTGGCGTACCCCGACAAGGACGATTGGTCGTATGATACCTATTTGGACTATGCCATCAAGACGACCAAGCGCGACGACAATGGCAGACCCCTTCAGTTGGGTGTGGACGAGTGGTTCGGCTTTGAATTTACCATCTCGACCAACGTCTGGACATGGGGCGGCGAGGTCCACGACCCCGCGGACAATCGCATCTGCAAGCTGGGCGAAGAGAAGGCCATGGCAGCCATGCAGTGGCTCGCCGATTTCCGTTGGAAGTACAAGGTAGCCGGTACGGACTCGGAGAACGCGGCCATCAACAACGCGGGTGGCGGAAACGGTCTGTTTGGCAGCGACCTGGTAGCCATGAAGCCAGAAGGGTCATGGGGCACCAAGGGGTTCATCGAGGCGGCAGCCGACCGGTTCGACTGGGGTGTGATGCCCCATCATCGCGGTCCCGATGGCCATCGGATGACCTTCTCTACCACGGACACCTGGATGATCAATGCCAAGACCACCGTGCCCGATGCGGCCTGGGAGTGGCTCAAGTACATCACCGGTCCCGATTGGCAGCGGATGCGTATCTCGGCGAACGGGTTGCAGCCGTGTCGGCGCTCCCTCGCGCAAGAGTGGGTGGATTGGGCTACCGCGTATGCCAAGGAAAAGAACCCGAACGCGGATCAGGACTTTAACGTGTTCGTCGAAGGGTTCGATTACTGCCGACCGATGGTGTGGTTCTCCAACCACACGGATGCTATGGAGATCTTGCGGCCTGTGATCGACCAGATTTACAAAGTCGGCGACGTGCAGGTGACTGACGTGATTCCCGATGCCTGCGCCAAGGTAACGGAACTCTTGACCAAGGCCTAGACAGATCGGTTGCGGTTACGTCGAGAACCATATCTGGTAAAGGGTAGGGACGTTGCTCAGATACGGCTCTGCCGTATCTGAGCAACGTTTCGATATTTCGCCAGAAATCAGGCTGCTAAAGGGATTGCCGCACAGGCAGCGTTGCTCGACGAGACCAACAGATCAAAATGGAAAGAGGTGGCAGTCAAATGGCAGCCAAATCGCAGTTGGCTCCTTCCCGCTCACGTCGATACCTATCCCAGAAAACTGGCGAAGCGATATGGGGATACGTCACCATCGCTCCCTGGCTAATAGGGGTGCTCCTGCTGACAATTTTCCCTATGGCCTATTCGATCTACCTCTCCTTCTTTGACGCGGATTTCCTCGGGACGATGGAATTCATCGGCCTGGACAACTACAAGCGCCTGCTATTCGAGGACACCACCTGGCCCATCGCGTTACGTAACACGGCATTTTACGCCTTCGTTTCAGTGCCTATTGGGTTGGTCCTTTCGCTCTTGGTGGCGGTCCTGTTGAACCAAAAAGTCAGGGGATTGGCCCTTTTCCGTACCATCTTTTACCTTCCCTCTGTGGTGCAGGGGGTGGCTGTGGCCGTGCTGTGGAGGTGGCTGTTCCATCCCTGGTATGGGCCGATCAACGGTTTGATCCAGTTCCTCGGGCTGGGTGCTGGGCCGGACTGGTTTGGGAGCCAGGACTGGGCTATGCCCGCCATCATCATCATGAGCCAGTGGGGCATCGGCGGCTCGATGATTATCTTCCTGGCCGGGTTGCAGGATGTGCCGCAGAGTCTTTACGATGCGTCGAGCATTGATGGCGCTGGCACAATGGGCCGTTTCTGGCACATCACCATTCCCATGATGACTCCCACGCTCTTCTTCAGCCTCATCATGGGGATCATCGGCTCATGGCAGATGTTCACGCAGTCGTATGTGATGACCGGGGGCGGGCCGAATAACGCCACGCTGACGGCAGTTCTGCTGCTGTATCAACGAGCATTCCAGGGCTTTCACTTTGGCCTTGCCTCTGCCATGGCCTGGATCCTGTTCATCATCATCCTGATCTTTACCCTTCTCATTCTGAAAAGCTCTGCCGCATGGGTTTACTATGAGGGAGATATCCGGAAATGACCACAACCATCGAGCAGACGACAGAGATACGAAAACAGCAGGTGGACAAGGGAGCACACGGACTGTATCTGGCCCGGAAAGCTATCAGTCGTGGCCTGATTTATCTTCTGCTTCTTCTGGGTAGTGCGCTGTATCTGTTTCCCTTCCTATGGATGATACAGACCTCGCTGAAGGACCTGAGCCAGGTCTATATCTGGCCTCCGGTATGGTTTCCCAAACCCTTGCAGTGGATCAACTATCCGGAAGCCTGGGAAATCCTGCCTTGGGCCACTTTTTACCTGAACACGGTCAAGCTGGCAGCAATACGAATCGTCGGCACGGTGTTCTCGTGCACCATTGCGGCCTATGGCTTTGCCAGGCTCCGATTTCCTGGCCGGGATTTCCTTTTCCTGGTCTTGCTCTCGACCATGATGTTACCCGGGCAAGTGACGATGATCCCGTTGTATATCTGGTTCACCAAGCTGGGCTGGGTCAACACCTTGAAGCCGCTCACCATTCCAAGTTTTCTTGGCAGCGCGTTCTTTATCTTTCTCCTGCGCCAGTTCTTTATGACCATCCCGCATGAGCTGGATGATGCGGCCAAGATCGACGGCTGCGGGTTCATCAGGATTTTCGCCTCGGTCATTCTGCCGCTTGCCGTCCCTGCCATCGGTGTGGTGACCATCTTTACCTTCACCGGCTCTTGGAACGACTTTATGGGGCCACTGATCTACCTGTCGGGTATCGAGAACTATACCATCGCCATCGGGTTGCAGTGGTTCAACCAGTCCATTGGCGCGCATATGCCCCGACTGATGGCGATGGGCGTTGTCGCCCTTTTGCCGCAAATCCTGTTGTTTTTCTTTACCCAGAAGCGGATGATCCAGGGCGTAACGCTGACTGGCATGAAGCAATAGTTGTATCAGGAGCTGCCACATGACCAAAACAGAGGGAACGTTCAAGCAAATGAAAATCGGGCACACGGGCATTACCTGGGGATACGACCTCAACAGTGTGGAGCAAGCGGTCAAAGACGTGGCCGAACTGGGCTATGCGGCCTTTGAGACCTTTGGCTGGATCATCGAGCCGTACGAGCAGAACACCCCCGGCGGTTTCAAGGGGCTGCTGGACAAGTATGGTATTCCGCTAGGCTCGGTCTACTGCAATACGGATTTCGTGGACCCCGCGGACGCGCGCGCGGACATCGAGCAGGTGATGCGTTGGGCCAGGCTGGCGAAAACGTTGGGAGCGCAGACGCTGGTGCTGCAAGGGGCAGGCAAGCGCCCCCCGGCGGGATATGACTACAGCGGGCTGGCCGCGGCATTCAGCGAGATCGGTCGCCGCGCCCAGGATATGGGCCTGCTGGCCGCCATCCACCCCCACACCGGCACGCTCATCGAGACGCAGGAAGAGATTCGGGCGGTGATGGACGCCATCGACCCGACCGCCGTGTTTTTCGCCCCGGACACCGGGCAGATCGTGAAGGGTGGATCGGACATCATGCAAGTGCTCGCAGAGTATGGCGAACTGGTTCGCCACGTCCACCTCAAGGACTATATCGGAGGGCCGGTAGAGCGCGATGCCGAGGGCAAAGAGATCGACAAGTCGGGCTATGCGGGGTATACGCCCGTCGGACACGGTGCGCTGGATATGAAGGCCATTTTCGAGTTCCTGGGACAGATCAACTTTAGTCAATGGGTCATGGTGGAGTTGGATGCCACCCCGCGCGCGCCCAGACCGCCCCGCGAGGCGGCAGAGATGAGCAAGCGCTATCTGGAGGAGACGCTGGGGCAGACCTTTATCAAGAGGTAAAGCCTGCTTGCGGCGGTGCGGAAAGCGAACCCCTGATATCAAGCGGGATCAATTTTAGGAGGCACATTCATGGACGTCACGAAAACGATGAGGATTGGATGTAATCCGTTCTACCCGATCCCCTCACAAATTGACCAAGACCATCAGGCCGAGTGGTTCATCAACCGGATGGCAGAGCTGGGTTGCCGTTCTGCCCAAACCAGGGGCATCAGGAACGACGCCGCCTTGCTCCAGCGCGTCAAGGCGCTGTGTGAGGAGAAGGATGTGGAGCTGGATTGCGGCGCGCAGGGAGTATTTGGGCTGACGGGCGACAACGCCGCAGAGGCGCGCGCCCAGCTTCTAGAGAGCATCAGCGTCGCCCAGCAGGCGGGCACCAACATCATCCGCACGGGCTATGGTCACCTGAACGTGGCGACCAGCCGGTTCAGCAAAAGCCCTGCGCTGGCAGAGCATATGGAGTTCCTGATCAATAACCTGCGGATAGCCGCCAAGATCGTCGAAGACAACGGGATGCGGCTGGCCATCGAGAACCACTGCGATTTCTCGGGTCGCGAGTGGGCTCAAATGTTTGAGGCGGTAGGCTCCAAGAGCGTTGGAACGGCCCTGGATACTGCCAATGGCTACACCGTCTTTGTGGACCCGAACGACGATGTGCAGGCGTTGGCCCCGTACACCATCACGACGCACCTCAAAGATATGAAGGTAGTGGACGTGCGCGAGTTGCCGTTTATCCAGTGCCAAGGTCCCCTGATTCCCATGTTGCCGGTGGGCTGCGCGGTGGGGGATGGCCACGTGGACATTGATCTGGCGGTCAAAACGCTGGCGGAAAAGTGCCCCTATGCCGAGGGCCTGCACCTGATCATCGAGCTGGGCTGGGAGCCTGTCGAAGAGGGCAAGACCCGCGAGCAGAACAGCTATGATATGTTCCACAAGAGTATTGACTACCTGAAGGGCATCCTGTAACCGCATTACGCGCCATTCCAATATCCATTCCCCCGAACAAGGAGCACACCATGATCAAGAACATACTCATTACGGGCGGCGCCGGGAACCTGGGCCGGGTCGTCTCCGAGGAACTGCAGGATCGCTACAATATTACCCTTTTCGACCGCGTGAAGCCGCAGGATGCGCGCATCCCCTGGGAGACCAAGCTGCCGTTTGTGCTCGGCGATCTGACCGATTTTGGCGATTGCATGCGCGGCATCGCGTTCGCTCAAGCGGACGCCGTACTGCATTTTGGCGCCCTGGCTGGCCCGACGGAGCTGATGCCGCCGCGCTACCAGCAGAACGCGCGCGAAGATGAGACGTTCCGAGTCAACACAATGGGCACGTACTATATGATTGATGCGGCCCGGCGGTTGGGTGTCCAGCGATTCGCCATGGCCTCGACGTTCTATGTGCTCAGCGTCGATTTCAATATCTCGGGCAAACCGTTCTGGCCGGAGTATCTGCCCATCGACGAGAATCACCCGTGCGAGCCAGAAAGCACCTATGGACTGTCCAAGCTGTTGGATGAGCAGATTCTCAAGACGTTCCAGCGCACCTATGGTATCGGGACGGTGGCCTTCCGCCTGATGGGCGTGGAGTATGCCCACCGGCCTGTGCACAAGTACAACATTCGCCCTGACGCCAAACCAGGCCACGTCGGTGGGCCGATGGGAACGACCTGGCAGTATGTCGAGGCGCGGGATATCGCCCAGGCGTGTGACCTGTATCTCCAGTCGGAAGGCTTTCCCAAGTTTGAGGCGTTCTATCTCTCTACAGATTCGGCCCTGGCCGAAGAGACAGCCGACGCTGTCCGGCGGCTGTATCCCGACATCGCGCACCTGGCCGATGGCCTGAAGGGGTGCGAGGGTATCATCAGCATCAAGAAGGCGCAGGAGATGCTGGGCTATCAGCCCAAACACTCCTGGCGCAATCAGGAAAACGCTCCGAGCGAATAGAGGTAGTACGTGCATTCGGGGGCGCGCATAGCGCCCCCTCGCCATTTGAACGGGCCAAGCCTTGAGCGTAGCGCGTGGACTACCCGCCGTTCTGCGCATCTTCCCTGGCTATACGACCCGCTCATGTCCGCGCCCTTGCGGGCGAGATGCCGGACAGCCGTTGCATACGCTGAACCCTTGATTCTGATGGAGAAAGAAGATGAAAGCCAGTTGCCCCCCCTTTAGGCTCCAGACCAAGCTCAATTTCATGGGCATGGAATGCACAGTCACCGATTTGAGCCATGTGATCAGCCCTGAGGACCCCACTTTTGCCGGTCATCAGCGGGTGATTATGTGGGACCACCTGACCCACGAAGAGACCCCCGCCCTGGGCCTCACCAAGCTGCCCTACTCTTATCGGGTGGTGGGCTTTACCATGTGTGATCATTCCAACACGCACGTGGACGCCATCAACCACATCGTCAACGAGCCGGGCGCGCGCTCTATCGATCAATTGCCCCTGGAGTGGTTCATGGCCCCTGGCGTCTGGTTCGACTTTTCCTACAAAGAGCCAGCCGCTTATATCACCAAGGAAGACGTGGATCAGGCGTTGGAGAAAACGGGCGTGACGATCCAGCCGCAATCGGTCGTGCTGTACTATACCGGCTGGTATCGCAAGTGGGACCAGCGTTTCGAGTACGTCAAGAACTATCCCGGCCTGGATCGCGGGGCCACCGAATATCTGAATGATCTGGGAGCGGTGGTCATCGGCGCGGACGCGCCCAGCATCGACAGTCACGCCGAGGTCGCGCGGGTCAAAATCCAACCGGCGCACATCGTCTGCCGCGAGCGCGAGATCCTCAACATGGAGAACGTGGCCCAGGTGGACCTGATTCCCTCGCATAGCTTTTGGTACGTGGGGCTCCCGCTCAAGCTACACGACGGCACGGGTTCGCCTTTACGCGCCGTCGCCATCACCAGGGACGCGTGAAGCGGAACGCTGCGAAATAACGCCCATCGCGGAATATATCACATCCAGGAGGGAGCCGAGCCATGCAGAAAACGAAAGTGGCGATTGCCCATGCGGATGCCGATCTGGGCAAGCCGGGGGAATACTCGCGCGAGCAGTTGGCCCGCGTGCGGGCGATGGTGCAGGAGGTGGTCGATGGTTCGGTGGGAGGGATGCAGCACCTCGTTCAGCCGGGCCAGACGGTGCTGATCAAGATCAATACCGTGATCCCTTCCCCGCCAAACAATGGGTTCACCACAGACCCGCGCCTGCTGGAAGCGTTGATCGAAATTATCCAGGAACAACGCCCAGCCCGCATCCAGATTGGCGAGCGTTGCGCGATGAATGGCGATACCTACGAGGCCATGCGGGTGTGCGGGATCAAGGAGGTCGCCGATAGGACGGGCGCCGAACTGGTTCCTTTTGACAATGTCCCCTTTGACATGGTGACGCTGCCCGATGTCAAAATATTCCGCGAATTCCCGGTGCCGCGCCCCGTGCGCGAAGCCGATGTATATATCGGCATGCCCAAGATGAAGGTGCATATCCATACGGTGTTGACCTGCGCCCTCAAGCTACAGTTTGGTAACCTGCCCAACTATGACTGGATGAACCGCTGCCATCGGGACGACATCTATCAAAAGATCGTCAACCTGGCGCGGGCGGCCAACCCCGATTGGTTCCTGGTGGACTCATTGTATGCCTGCCAGGGGAATGGCCCCTTTAGCGCCTATCCCGAAGACCTGTTCCGGGATTTCAACACCATCGTGGCTGGCCAGGACCCGGTGGCCGTGGACACGGTTTGTGCGGCCCTGATGGATTGGGAAGACCCCGGCAGCGTGCCCACTACCCAACTGGCCGCCGCGCAGGGGTTGGGCACGAACAGGCTGGAAGAGATCGAGTTGGTGGGTGTGCCCATCGACCGGGTCAAGCGCCGGTTCAAGAAACCAGACACCGCAATGGAAGGCGTGTTCCCCAATGTGCAGGTAATCTGCGGGGCGGCATGCGTGCCCGGTTGTCGGGCGTTGGTGCGGATGGCCCTGGACGCGCTGTTGGTAGATGGAACCCTGTCCAGGCTCAAGCGGCCCCTGACCATTTTCCTCGGGAAGCAATTTGAACCCCTGGTCGAGGATGCAGAGGGGGACGTGATCGTGTATGGCGATTGCGCCCAAGAGATGTGCGCGGCTTATCCCAACGCCGCCTACTGGGGGAGCACTCCCGAGTACCCCCATTGCTCGCCCATCTGGTCCAACCGGCCCGATGTGGGACTGGTGGCGCACGTTCACTCGCTGGTAGCCGACTGATTATCCTGCAAGAGAGCGCGCACAAAAGGGCGCGCTTTTGGCGCGACGGCGAGCAGCATATGGATTGTGATTTCCAAGACGACAGGCAGGTAATATGGCATCCTATTCCGAAGCAACCATCACCGAGCTAGAGCGGCGGGCGCAGCAACTGCGCCGGGAGAGCCTGGCGATGATCTATCGGCGGGCAGCAGGCCACCCCGGCGGCACGCTCTCGTGCGCCGAGATCATGGCAGCTCTGTTCTTCCAAAAGATGCGCCTGAACCCGGCCCAGCCGGACGACCCCACGCGCGACCGCTTTATCCTGAGCAAGGGGCACGCCTCGGCCATCCTGTACGCGGCCCTGGCGGAGCGGGGCTATTTCCCCAAGGAAGACCTGGAACGTTGGGGGGCGCTGGACTGCCATCTGCAAGGGCATCCTGATCGAATCAAGACGCCGGGGGTGGACATGACCTCCGGCCTACTGGGGCACGGCATCGCCATCGGCGTGGGGTTGGTGTTGGCGGCGCGCAGGCAGCAGCAGTCCTACCGAACCTATGTGCTGCTGGGGGATGGGGAGTGTCAGGGGGGCATTGTCTGGGAGGGGGCAATGGCCGCGAGCAAATTCCGCGCGGCCGAGATGACCGCCATTCTGGACTATAACGACGTACAGTTGGATGGCCCGGTTCACGAGATCATGCCGATGGAGCCGATGGCGGGCAAGTGGCGCGCCTTTGGTTGGGCCGTGCTAGAGATCGATGGGCATAACATGCGTCAGGTGCTCGAAGCCCTGGATGCCGCCGAGCAAATCCACGACCGGCCTACCCTGATTCTGGCGCACACAACCAAGGGCAAAGGGGTTTCGTTCATGGAGAATGACGCGCATTGGCACGGCGTGCCCCCGAACGAGGCCGAGTTCCTGCGGGCCATCGCCGAGTTGGAGGAGGGATGTCATGGCTGAGCTAGCGATGCGCGAGGCCTACGGCCGGGCGTTGGCCGACTATGGAGCCTTTGACGCAGACGTCGTGGTGCTGGACGTGGATACCGCCTCTTCTACGTTGAGCTGTTATTTTGCTCAACAGTATCCTGATCGATTCTATAACCTGGGGATTGCCGAACCGTGCATGATCGACGTGGCGGTAGGGCTGGCCCTGGGCGGGCAGGTCCCCTTTGCCAACGGCTTTGCGGCGCTGCTCTCGCTGCGTGCCCTCGAGCAGATTCGCACCTGCGTCTGCTACGCGGACACCAACGTCAAGATCATCTCAGGCTATGCCGGGCTGTCGGACTATAAGGATGGCCCCACCCATCATTCTATCGTGGACATTGCCATCCTGCGCGCCCTGCCCAATATGACGGTGATCGTCCCGGCGGACGCCACCGAAGTGGCGGCGTGGGTGCCGGTGATCGCCCGGCATCGCGGGCCGGTCTATTTCCGGCTCAGCCGGTCGGCGGCGTTACCCGTACACCAGCAGCCGCCGGACTTGCAGATCGGTCGCGGGTTGACCCTGCGCCAGGGCACCGACGTGACGATCGTGGCGACGGGCACGATGGTGGGCCGCAGCCTGTTGGCTGCCGACGAACTCGCACAAGCGGGGGTTGCCGCGCGGGTCATCGAGATACACACCATCAAGCCGCTGGACGAGCAGTTGATTCGGCAGGCGGCGCAAGAGACCGGGGCAGTGGTCACCGCCGAGGAGCATTCGGTGATCGGCGGGCTAGGGTCCGCTGTGGCGGAGTTGCTGGGCAAGTGCCATCCCGTGCCCCTGGAGCGCATCGGCATTGCGGACACGTTCACCCGGACGGCGCCCGATCCCGAAACCCTGATGGATGCCTTTGGCCTGGCGGTAAATGATGTGGTGGCCGCTGCCCAAAAGGTGCTGGCCTGCAAGCGAACCAACTAATCCCGTGGGGGGAGGCTGTGGCCTTCCCTGCCGTGGCACACCCGTCAAGATCAGATATGAGGAGGATTCCCATGCCCGTACGCATCGTTTCATCTGCCGATGTGCCCGCCCAGGCTATGCCGGGGCGCACGCTCCAATGGCTGGCGACCCCCGAACGGTTGGGTTCGGCCAATCTCTCCGTGGCGATCATGGATTGCCCGGCGGGGTCCATCGTGCGGCCACTTCATGCCCACCGCGACACGGAAGAAGTGTTGCTCGTGCTGGAGGGCGAAGGGGAAGCGTGGGTAGACGGTGACACGGCCCCCTTCAAAAAGGGGGATGTGGTCCTGTTCCCCGCCAACTCGAAGCATATGGTGCGCAATACCGGCTCCGGCCCGCTGATCGCGGCGGCCATCTTTGCACCCCCCACCACCGCCGAGTCGTATGTGTTCTATGACGAAGGCGAAGGCGGCTTTTAGGGGAGAACGCGAGAGGGCGCGGGCGTTTGGCCCAATGACCAAACGCCTGATAGATCGCAAAATAGCCTCGCATTGGCGCGGTTGGGGGTGCGGGCTTGCGAGCCAGGAAGGGGGGTACCGATGAGCAGCAGGGTGTATGAGGGCGGCATCGAGCGGGAAATGGATGCACTCGTCCTCCGTGGGCCGCAACAATTCGCCGTAGAGCGGGTGCCAACTCCCCAACCGGGGTCATACGAGGTGCTTTGCCGCGTAGAGGCGGTACTCATCTGTGGGACGGACCCACATATCATTCACGGGGATTACCCCGGCTTTTGGCCGCGTGCTTACCCGCTCATCCCCGGCCATGAGTGGGCCGGAGTGGTAGCCCAGTTGGGGGAGGGCGCGGCGGCGTTAGGTTGGCGCGTGGGTGATCGGGTGGCGGGCACCAGCCATTGTGGCTGTGGCTATTGTCGCATGTGCCTGAGCGGGCGCTATAATCTTTGCGAGAACTATGGGCACGAGGAACTGGGCCACCGCCAGTATGGTCACTATTCGCCAGGGGCCTATGCCCAGTACGTGGTCCATTCGGTCAAGAGCGTGTATAAGCTACCGGACGCGCTCTCTTTGGACGAGGCGGCAGGCATGGACCCGGCTTCCATCGCCCTGCACACGGTCAAACGCGCGCAGGTGGGGCCGGGTGACACGGTAGCCATCCTGGGACCAGGGCCGATGGGGCTGCTCGTGCTGCAATGCGCCCACGCGGTCGGTGCAGGCCGGGTGTTGATGGTGGGACGCGGCGAGCGGCTGGCGATGGCGGCGGCATTGGGGGCCGAGACGGTGGATTACTCGGCAGTCGATCCCGTGGCCGACGTGCGCCGACTGACAGAGGGCGGGCCTCAGGTAGTGATCGAGTGCGCAGGGACGCCCGCGGCACTGACGCAGGCTGTGGAGATGTGCCATAAGGGGGGCAGTATCTCGGTGATTGGCATCCCTCTGCAGCCGGGGGCGCTGCCGATCCAAAAGCTGGTGCTGGAGGAGATCAGTCTGCATGGCGTGCGGGCCAATCGCGGAACCTGCCTCGAAGTGTTGCCACTATTAGCCAGCAGGCGCATCAATATCCGCCCATTGATTACCCACACTTTTCCCCTACGAGACTTTGCCGAGGCGCTGGACACCTTTGTGCAACGGCGAGGCGGGGCTATGAAGGTGCTGATCAAGCCCTGAGAACCCCGCGATCGGTCTGGCCATGTTGTTACCCCGTGCCCATGAAAAGTCCTGGCGCATCAGGCAGGGTCCTGCTCTGCTACGCCAGGTCTGACAGTCTACCTTATGCCCCTGTGCTCGATGATGGCCGATAGGGGCAACTGCATCGGGCTTGCGATCCAGTCAGTGGGCGGCCTACATCTCGCGGCTGACGAACACCACCTTGCGGATGGCGGCGGCGTATTGGTCGATCAGTGCCTCGCTACCTGGGTTCGGGAAGGCGGGCAAAGCGATCAACCGCTCGTGCAGCGCTTCGGTGGTGGGCAGGTCTCCCTGCTGGTTATAGATATGGCGGCGTGGCAGCCTGACGCCCCAGGGCAGGCCCTCTTCAAATAACACCTGGTCCGAGTAGAGCGGCTGAGTGTGTTGCAGGGAGTAGCGTTCAGGCGCGGCCAGCACTCCCTCGGCTTGTAGGCGAGCGACAAACTCTTGCCGTGGCAGTCCGCCAAAGACGGCCGGATCGTAGACCAGCCGGTATTCGTAGTAGGCCCCGCGATAGCACTCGGGGGCGGTATACGGTGGGGTGATACCTGGCATTCCCTGTAACTGCCGGGTAAGCCGGTCGTGGTTGGCATTGCGGATGGCGTTCTGGGCGTCCAGCTTGCCCAGTTGCACCTGGGCCAGAGCCGCGGCGACCCCGGGCATACGATATTTCAGCCCCAGGCCGGTACCCTCGAACCGTTTGAGTTGAGGGTCGGTCAGTTCCTGATGCAATCGTCCAGGGGACTGAGAGAGCACCAGCGCCCGCTCGTAGATGCGCCGGTCATTAGTGACCAGCAGTCCTCCCTCCCCGGCGCTCATGGATTTGCTCGCCTGCAAGCTAAAACAACCCACGTCGCCGAGCACGCCCGTTTTCCTGCCCTTATAGAGGGAGCCGTGGGCGTGGGAGGCGTCTTCGACGACCTGGACGCCTTGCTTGTGGGCGATGGCATTGATGGCGTCCATGTCTGCTGGATGGCCCCACAGGTGCACCGGCACAACGGCCCTGGTGTGGGACGTGATCTTGCGCTCTATATCCGCCGGGTCGATGGTCAGCGTCTGCGGATCAATGTCGGCAAAGACCGGGATGGCTCCTAGCTGGAGTAGCGGGGTCACCGTCGCCAGCCAGGTGTAGGATGGCACGATCACCTCATCGCCATAGCCTACACCCACCGCAAAGTAGGCGCAGTGCAGCGCGGCGGTGCCGCTGTTGCGTGCCAGGGCATAGCGCGCCCCCTCGTAGGCGGCGAACTCGTCCTCAAGCTGAGCGATTATCCCCGAGCGATTGGTGATCGAAAGCTGCCCCTCGCGCATAACCCGCAGTACCGCTTCTGCCTCTTCCAGGCCGAACTGGGGCCAGCGCAGGAGCGGCTGCTGGTCGATAGTCACTGTTGGCGGCCCACCGAAGGCGGCCAGTTCGTCTCTCGTGCTCATTGCATCCTCTCGTGTCTAGGTAAGCTGCCGGGCAAGCCAGCGCCAGGCATAGCCCAGAGTCATCGTATCGGTGCCGTGCGAGTCGTGTTCCTGTTCTGGTCCTCTGTGCCGCATCTCGCTGGCATAGGCGCTCGCCAGTCCCAGGATCACCGGGCGCAGGTCCAGCCCCAGCAGATCATGCGCCCAGAGCAGGCCCAGCAGCGAGTGGGGGTCTGCCAGGTACTCGGGGTTGCGCTCGTACCCTACGCGTCTGCGCCCAGCCTCCTCGCGCTCTTGCGGGTCGAACGTGGCTAGCAGGGAACCTTCCGGCCCCTGGCGCAGGATCAGGTTGTTGGTGGCCTGGAAGAAGCAGGCTCTAATCTCGTCCAGCCGGGCATGGTCCGAGGGAAGGTCGGCCAGCAGCATAGCCAGGCCGGAGACGATAATCCCCTGGTAGTAGACCCACGAATTGTGCCCCGCCCAGCCCCCGTTGGGGAGATGTCTGGGCAGCACTCCCTCCAGCGTCATGCGGATGGCCGCTTCCAGGTGGTGGGGCTGTGGGTCGTGTCGATAGTAGGCTGTGAGAATCCAACAGGCCAGCGAGTTATAGTTATTGTTGGTAGAAACCGGGGCGCGGGCCGTCCAATCGGCGGCGCGGCGCACAGCTTCCAGAATGCGCGGTTGAGGCAGATGGCGATAGGCTTCCAGCAGGCCGATTCCCGCATAGCCGTTCTTATAGAAGAGGTGGTCGGTGTTGGGCATGCCGGTGCGCGATACCCACCAGGGAAAGCTGCCATCGGGCAACTGCTGCCTTAGCAACCACTCCACCCCTGCGGATAGGCGCTCCTGATAGACCGCATTTGGCTCCACGTCCAGCGCCCACGCATAGCCTGCCAGACGACGGGCTGTGTCGCGCACGGTGGGCCAGTCTACATAATCCTCTGGCCGGGCGAACTGCGCCCGCCAGCGCGCCGAAGACTCATCGTGGACGAATCCGTGCCCCCAGCTCCCATCGCTGTTGTAGATGGCCTCGGAATGGGCATGGGCCAGCGCAAAGAGGTCTCCGATCTCGGCCAGCGGCACGCCAGGATAAGTGTGTGCGCCAGACAAGAGATGGTCGGAGGGCACAACGGTACGCATAATATCTTGCATGCAAACTCCTCTAGGCCTTGATGGCGCCGGACGTGATACCCTCGATGAAGGGACGAGTAAAGAGGGCAAAGACGAGAATCAGCGGCAACGACCCAACGGCGTATCCGGCCATGATCTGGCCCCACTCCGAGCCGAACAAGCCTTGCAGAAAACGCAGTTGCACCGTCAGCGTGCGCTTGGTTGGGTCCGAGATCACCACGAACGGCCAGATAAAGTCATTCCAGACACCGAGTAGTTGAAGAATCGAGAGGGTGCCCAGGATGGGCTTGGAAAGCTGGAGCACGATGGACCAAAAGATGCGCAGTTCGTTGGCGCCGTCCATGCGGGCTGCATCCAACAGGTCTTGCGGAATACTGGCGAAAAAGGTTTTGAGCACGAACGTGTTAAAGATCGACCCACCAGCGATATAGGGAACGATCAGACCCCAGAAAGACTGCGTCAAACCAAGTTTAGCTGTTATCACATAGCGAGGTACCAGCAGCAGGATGCCGGGGATCATCAGTAGCGCGATCACCAGGTAAAAGAGCAAGTTGCTGCCGGGAAAGCGGAATCTGGCAAAAGAGTACGCCGCTAGCGACGCTATGAGCAGCGTACCGGCGATGCTCAGGGCTGCCACATAGGCCGTGCTGATGATGGGGCGCCATAGAACACTCGCAGCCTTGACATAGTTGTCCCAGTGAAAGGGCGCGGTGACGCCCAGGGGGTTAAAGTAAAACTGCCCCATGCTCTTGAACGAGATATTGAACATCATCAATAACGGAAGCAACGTGAAAACAGACAAAATGATCAGAGCAATGTTTAGCATCAAATCGCTGCGAGCGTGACGTTTCATCGCGTGTCCCTCACTAGGCGTCGTATTCTACACTGGACTTGACATATCTGTTGTTGATGATAGTAAGTCCGAGGATGAGGATAGACATGATCACTCCCACGGCGCTGGCATAGCCCAGGCGGCTGCGGCCGAAAGCCTGGTTGTAGAGATAGATGCCTGGAACGATGGTCGCGTAAAAAGGGCCGCCACCTGTCAACACCAGCGTGCCCACGAACCCCTGTAGTGTGCCCATGCAGGTCAGGATGACGCTCAGCTTGATCTGGCCCAACAGCAATGGCAGGTCAATAGACCAGATGCGTCGCCAGACGCTACACCCGTCCACCACAGAGGCGTCCACGATATCTCGCGAGATGTTCAATAATCCGGCCAGGTAGACGAGCATCCAGGTGCCACCCACCCAGGGGAATCCGACAAAGAGCAGACTGGGCAGCGCTAGCTTGGGGTCGGCCAACCAGGTCTGCGGCTGCATGCCCACGGACTTGAGCATCAGGTTGAGAAAGCCGTTCTGGGGGTTATAGATGTACCCCCAGAGCAGAGTGCCCACCATGCCGGGCACCACGGAGGGGATGATCATCACCACACGCCAGAAATAGCGCGCGCGTTGATTGTGCAGGTTAAAGAGCAGTTCCGCCGAGATGATGGGCCCGGCCAAGGGAAGCGTGAGGTTAAAGACGGTCGAGATCGCCACGACCCGCATAGACTTCCAGAAGATCGGGTCGCTCAGTATATCGACATAGTTGTCGAACCAGATGAATTTGCTGAGGGCATGCCCATCCCAGATGTAGAAGGACCGGGCGATGGCCAGGATAAAAGGCCAGTACTGAAAGGTGGCGAGCAAGATGAACATCGGGAGGAGGAACAGATAGGCCGTGCGCATGCGCCATATCTCTTGCCTGAAAAGCGAGAACCGCTCGCGCAAGGTCGTTTTTGGCTTGGCGATAGTTGCTACACCCATGGCCCTTCCTTTCGGACTGGGGAGTCAGAGATACCCCGAACGCAGCCAGTGAACTAGCGATTACCAGGGACTGGAGGTCTGGCCCAGTTGCGTATCTCTGGCAGAACCGTTTTCGTGCTCTGCCAGAGATACGCCTGTGTTTAGGCCACTAGTCGCATGTCAGTGTAATGTCACCTTCCCTGGCCGAAGTCTCTGCCCAATCCTTCATCTCCTGGTTGGAGGCGGCGATCAATTCATCCACCGTGATCTGGTCGAGCAAAAAGCCCTCCATGTTGGCGTACCAGGTGGGGCGGTCGCCGAAGAAATGGAACTTGTACTCGATCTGCTTCGGGTTCTTGAGCCAGGCGGCGATGCGCGGGTCCGTGAACTCGACGTTGGGGTTCACAGGCAGGTTGAGCGCGTCCTCTACATAGATTCGCTGGATATCGGGCGTGGTCAGGAACCGCACAAAGTCGACAGCCATATTGGCCTGGTTCTCTTCCTTGTGCTGCCGCACGCTGGCCGCTGCAATGGCCCACGCGCCATAGTTCTCCCCGTCATCCGCCATGGGGCCCGCCGCGTCTACCACAGCTTGCGAAAAAGTGTCCGCGTCGGGTTGCGGCGTGGGGAAGGCGCTTACCTCGAAATCGAGCAGCCCATCCTCGCGCGCCGCGTCGATCACATTCAGGTAGCCCTGATCCACATAGAGCATGGCGGCTTCACCCCGGGTGAACTGCCCCAGCAGGGTGTTGATGTCCATGCCCAGGAAGCCGTCTACGCAGTACGTGCTGAACTTTTTCAGCGTGTTGTAGCCTTCGCGTACCCACTGTTTGTCCTGGGTCCACTTGCCGCAATAGGTCCACTCCAGCTTGCGCTCGTAGGAGGGAAACTCGTTCCCATCGCCTGCGAACTCGATCCAGTCGGTAGCACCGAGCGATCCGAACAGGATCCAGGTGAAATGGCTCCAGCGGAAGGCGCCCCCGAACTCGGACAGCGGCACAATGCCGTTTTCCTTAAGGACGTCCATCAGGGCAAACCACTCGGTCCAGCTCTTTGGCTCCGTAAGGCCATACTTGTCAAACATGGTCTTGTTGTACATCCAGGCCGCCTTGTACTTCTGAGTAGCGATACCGTAGATGTACCGACGACCCTGGAAGGCCGAACGCCAACGGTTCAGGTCATAGTCCTGATCCTCGCGCCAGATGTTGCCCGTGTAGGGGTTCACCTCTTGGAGATACGGGTCCACTGCCAACCAGGGCGCCGTGCCGGTGTTCTCTTGCGCGGGGGTAACATTGTCGGCGGTAGTGTAGACCAGCGTCGGCATCTGTCCGGCGGCCTGGCGCGTGCGGACCCACTGCGCAGTGTCATCTGCGCTGGCGCCTTCGGGCAGGTACGTATAGTCGAACTCGATGTCCGGCTGCGTTTCGGCATAGGCTGAGGTGATCTTGTCCCAGATGGTTGGGGAACCATCCTCATTGGGTTTCGGCTCGCCCAAGGCGATTGATAGCTTGCCCTTGAGCAATTCGTAAGCGCCTACGGGCGCAGGCGTAGCGGTGACGACCTTTTCTTTCTCGACGACCTTGGTGACTTCTTTCTCTACTTCTTCTTTCACCACGACCGTCTCTTTGACGACCTTTTCCACCTCTTTCTCGACAACAACGGTTTCCTTGACGACCTGCGGGGCACAGGCTGCCACCAGGGCGGTCGTGCTCAGGCTGGCAGCATAGGATAGGAAACGGCGACGCGAGAGCCTTTGCGATGTCATGATAATCCTCCTTGACATGTGAGCAGACGTCTTATTGAACCCGCAAGAAACAACCCTTGACGATGCAGACACCAGTTGGTTCGCACTTCCCCCTTTCCGCACCCCTCGCGGATGCAGTACCAACGCGAAAGCGCGACTATCAAACGGAGGCATAATCCTATACGCTTGGCGTAACAGCCCACCGGGTTCTCGACAGATCAGGCTATCACGCCATCCGGGAACATATCCAGAACCCTTGGGTCGTGGCCAGCGACCATGATATCCGGGTCTCGACGGGCGATCTCGACCGCTTGCCAGCATTCGTCGTCATCTACCCAGATGCCGATGACGTCGTTCTGTTCCACATTGCCATACATCTGGACGGTATCGCCCGTTACGACGGCAACTCCCTTGTCGGTGTTGACATAGATGAACTGCGAACAGGGCGAGTGTCCTCCGACGCGCCGTACTCCGATGCCGGGGAGGATGATTCCCTCATCTGTCAGAACCAGGCGCCCTGCGGCATGCAAGGACTCCAAGTATTGCAGGAAACCTGCGTGCAGGTATCTGGCTCCCTCTGGCTCCTCGTGCCACACTTGCCAGGCCTTTGCGGGCACAACGACTTGGGCATTGGGGAACAGGGGGATCATAGAGCAGTGATCGTAGTGGCAATGGGTCAACAGGATGTAATCCACTTCCTCCGCAGTGATGCCCGCCTTCTGGAGGACAGAGGGTGTGTCCTCATCTGGCTCCCGGCTGATTAGCTCGCTCAACAAGAAGCCCGCTCCGCGATTCATCTCCTCCACACTCTCCATACCGGTATCGATCAAGGCGGTGATGCCATTGCCTGTGATGACCCCGATATAGATGTAGTACAGATGATCGCGATCCTTGGCGTAATTGCGGTAGGCGTATCTCCCCTTGACGCGACACTGGCCCGCGCGGTACATCTGTAGGTGATACGTGGATCCAGAAGCTACTTGGGATTTCAGCATCTTGTTCCTCCCCATGTCTGATAAGACCGGATTCTGTTTCGGGATTGTCCGTTCAACCTCAATCGCAGACTCGATGGACCAATTCTATGTTGAGCTAGATGGGACGGTTATCTGCTGCGATGGGGTAGTGTCCCCACCGGAAAGTAGCCTCAACCATCGCTCGAAAGTTATCCAGGGGCACATAGTTGGTCACGGTGTTACTTGACCCGACACAGTACCCGCCCCCTGGGGCGATCTGAACGATACGTTGACGGACCTGCTCTTGCACCTGATCCGGGCTGCCCAGCGCCAGGGTAGACCCCAGGTCGAGATTCCCTACCAGGCACAACCTTTCACCGTAGCGCCGTTTCAGATAGGCAATGTCCATTGCGTTCGGCTCGATGGGTTGTAGGGCGTCGAACCCGATCTCGATGAGTTCGTCCAGGATAGGTCGCAGATTCCCATCCGAGTGGAACAGCAAGGGACAGCGCAGGTCGTGGGCGATCTCGGCAATTTTGCGATACCACGGGAAAAGGTGCTGTCGCATCAGGCTGGGGGCGCACAATGGCCCCGACCCGTAGGCCAGATCGTCGGCCAGCCACAGTGCCCCAACTTGGGGCAGTTCCGCCATGTACTCGAACAGTCCCACTGCCAGCCGTCCCCCCACGGCAAACATCTCTGCTACCAGAGCCGGGTCGTCATATACCAGATAACTGAATGTTTCCAGGCCCATCAGTTTGGTAAACCGCTCCAGGATGCCATCTGTCTGGACAATGAGTTGCATTCCGGGCGGCAAGTGCTGGATAGCAGCCTGTACAGCCTGATCCCCTGTCACCTGATGGAACACGTTGGCCATAGCCATGACCCGCGAATGACCCGGCACGGGCCAGGGGAAAGCCTCGAAATCTCGCCGATTGGCGATCAGCCCAGCTCTTTCGGGCACCCAATGGCGCGGCGCTGTACGACCATAGAGGGGCGTGGCCGGGCCGGAAGAGGCCACCCCGATACGTCCATACGCTTCAACGATCTCCTCGTACTGGAAGCCAAGGGTGTAATAATCGTACCCGGCATGCACGTGAAAGGCGATGTCGTCCTCTACTCCGCGGATAGGGCGCCCCAGAAAAGCCTCTTTGACCTCCAGGTCGTGGAAAAGCTCTAGCAGAGGCACGCGATCCGGCTCGCCACGGAGCAAAGCAGTCCTGAGTCGCTGAAAGTCCGGCTCTATGGTGACGGGCGAATGCGCGGGCCAGTATGGGCTATCCATCACAGCCTCCGCGGATGTCTAGCAGGCCAAGAGCGTTTTGGCAGCAATGCTTGTCGTACGGCGTGCCAACACAGAGATGCGCTGCTCTTTCCACTGGGCCACGGTGGTGTGCAGGGTATCCTGCAGCGGCGTCGTCCATCTGGCGGGAATCCCGCGCGCGCCGTGGATGATGCCCATCACCGAGCCTATGTTAGCGCCATTGCAGTCGGTATCGAGGCCGCAAGTCACGGCAGTACAGATGGCTTTTTCCAGATCGCGCTGGGCATGCAGCAGGGCCAATACTACCCACAAAGTGTTGTTGATGGCGTGGACCGGGCTATAGGAGCCATACTTGAGCATCAACACCTCATAGTTGCTCTCCCAATCCCCGTCCTCGCGCCAGAGCGTCAACGCCTCGCGCACCGCTTCTGCCAGCCGGCACCGGGCCGGAATCTCGGATAGAGCGACCTCGATTAGTTCCTCGGCATCACTGCTGATAAAGGACCAGGCGATCATGGCGGCCATAAACATGGCGGCGTATACGCCGTTCTTGGTGTGTGACAGGACCGCATCCTGGTAAGCCAGGGATGCGGCCAGTTCGGGCATTCCGGGCGCAACGTAACCGAACACATCAACGCGTATGCGTGCCCCGATCAGCTCTCGCTCCGGGTTGAGCGTGAGGGCGGTGGCGGGTGGCTCGATGCCCATGGTCAAATTGCGATAAGCGATCCGTTCGGCGGTATAGACCCGGTAGTAGGGGAGATGGCCCAGCCATTCTGTGGCCACGTCTGCGGTAGTGAAATCCAGCCCGTGGGATTCCAGGATATGCAGGCCCAGCACCGTATAGTCTGTATCGTCATCGTATGGCACCCCCTGGATTTCGCTCAGGAAAAAGCCATCCGACTCGGGATTCAACTCGAAACCTGTTGGCAGGGGGAGTATGCGGGGGATATAGTCGTTCAAGGGATAGGCATCGGCCATCTTGAGGTACTGGATGACCTTGCTCTTGGGCCAGCCCGCCTCAATGGGTTTGCCCAGGACGCAACCGACACATCGGCCCAGCCAGGCGCCGTGAATGCTGTCGTACAGGGAATCCGCGCTGAGCACAAGTCGGTGTGTGCGGGGGCCCGCAGGGCGTGCGGCCCGGATACCCTCCAGGCTGGCCGGTTCGTCGTAGGGATAACCGGGGAGGTCGGGCGTCTCCATCAAGTGCCCATAGAAGATTTGCAGCCTGCGCTTGGTCCACCTGGACTGGGAATCGAAATCGCGCCGCAACTCCTCGACGGCATAGCCTTCCTCTTCGCGTTGCTGCAGCTCCATCCGCACCAGGTTCTCCAACTCGCCGGTGTCCATGAGTTCGAAGAGAGCCGATGAGGGCATGCGTCCTCTCCTTCTGCTCCTGGGTTTGGTCTGTGGCTTGTCCGGCCATTGGCTGGCGCTGCGCCGGGCCAGACTCTGAGCCATCTCATCTGGCTGATAGGATAGCTCCTCCACGGCCAGCAGGATGCGTTCGCGGGTAGCTTGGGAGATGCGTCCCTTGCCGGAGAGAGCTTGAGACACTGTCGAGGCGGAAACGCCAACATGCACAGCGACGTCATCTATGGTAACAGGCGATTTCTTGGTGGGATTCATCGAAGCGTTTAACCCTTCTTATAGGAAGACAAATCTGATTGATAAAACGATTTCTCTTTCCAGATATAGACCCAAATACTAGATAAACCGCTTTATCAATTTCAACATAGCATAGCCCAGGCTCTTTGTCAATAGGGAAGATGGCGTTTTACCGCCGAATTGTGCCAGGGCATGTTTGCCGAAGCTAGCCAGGGCAGGTCAGTAGCGATCAATTGGCGAATGGGTCCGGGCGCCATCAGGCGAAGCCATCCTCGACCGGACTACCGTCGGCCACGTGCACCATCCAGAGTTTGACAGTTTACCCCATTCACTTATACTTGATAGTCGCTGATAGGAGCAACTGGCGCCGGGGCCTCGAGCCCGGTTCGTCGGTCAGTTGTATGTGCCCCAGTAGCTCAGTGGATAGAGCAACTGCCTTCTAAGCAGTGGGTCGCAGGTTCAAGTCCTGCCTGGGGTACCTGTGCATCACCCTCCGCTTTTCTCCTTGCAATTCCCCTGCTTGGTTCACCTGATGGAACGGTTATTTATCAGAAGGTGAGGAGTTTACGTGCGTTCACAGCCCAAAACTATCGCTGTGATCGTTGCCCATCCCGACGACGAAATCCTATGGGCCGGGGGGATGGTCCTGATGCATCCTCGATGGCAATGCTTTGTCACTACGCTCTGCCGTGCTAGTGATGCGGAGCGGGCCCCGCGATTCTACCAGGCCCTGCGACGGTTGGGCGCGAATGGGATCATGGGCGACCTGGATGATGGACCCGATCAGTGCCCTCTGGATGATACCATTGTGCAGGAAACCATCTTTGCTTCTTTGCCCCCCGTGCATTTTGATCTCGTCCTGACTCACGGACCGTGCGGCGAGTACACCAGCCACCGCCGACATGAGGAGACCTGCCGCGCCGTCGTCCGTCTTTGGAAGGCCCAGCGCCTCTCTGCCGATGCCCTTTGGATGTTTGCCTACGAGGATGGCGATGGGCGGTATCTTCCCCAACTGGAGCGCGAAGCCCACTTGCGCCAGGCTCTGCCCGAAAAGGTCTGGCAGGAAAAGCACCGCATCATCACCGAACTTTATGGCTTTGCGCCGGACTCCTGGGAGGCGTACACGGTCCCGCGCGACGAAGCGTTCTGGTGTTTCGACAATCCGGCAGATGCCGAGACATGGGTTTGCCAGAGGGAGCGAAAACTTGAAAATCCTGTTAATGTATGAGTACCCACCCCCTCCAGGGGGGTTGGCTACGCAAGGGGATCTGTTGTACAGGGGGCTTTTGCATCTGGGGGTTGAGGTGTGTCCCGTTCACTTGCAGGCGGCCCAGGAGAAAGAGTGGTACTACCGCTGGTTTCGGCCTGATGTGGTCGTTGGGGTGGGGTGTTGGAATCACGCGCCTCATTTGATTCTTCATCCCCAACGCTATGGCATCCAGCCCGTGCCCTGGCTGGTGGCCGATGGCTATATTGCCAGCTATCAAGAAGTGCTGAATGCGCTGCCGTTGATCCTGGTCACCTCTAACTGGGTGAAAGAAGTCTATACGCGGGATGGTATTCGGGGGGACAATATCGACGTCCTGCCCGTGGGCTGCGACACGGACGCTTTTCTTCCTCTGCGGCGCGATGATCCCAAGGTAATGGCCGTGCGCGATTCGTTGGGCGTGGCCCCGCATCAAATCATGATCCTTACGGTTGGCGGCGACGGCGCCTCCAAGGGTGCGCAGGAAGTCATGCAGGCGTTGGCCCTGATCGACGTGCAGGCTCCCGATTGGAAGTATGTCTGCAAGGTGTGGCCTCAACCCCGCACCATGCGGCAAAATCTCGAAGACCTCCAACTCGCCAGCCACCTGGGCATCGAGAAGAATGTGGCCTATGCCACGGCGGTCAATTCCCGCCAGTTCATGCCCTATCTGATGGCTGCGTGCGATATCTATGCCGCCCCGTCGCGGCTGGAGGGTTTCGGTATGCCCCAGGTAGAAGCGGGGGCGTGTGGCAAGCCGGTGCTGGGTATGCGCGCGATGGCCATGCTCGATACGTTAGTGCACGGGGAAACGGCGTTCCTGGCCGATGTGGCTACCGAAGTCCGCATCTCCGAGGCCACGGTGGAACTGGGGGATGGGGCGGATCAGGCCCGGCGCATAGTCTTTGCGACGCCTCGTGTGGCCGATTACCGGGCCAATGTCCACCACATTGCCGAATATCTCCTGCAACTGATGCGAGACCCGGATTTGCGTCAGCGGATGGGGGAGGCGGGCAGACAGCGGGTCGTGGAGCTTTACGATTATCGCGAGGTAGCCAAGAGATTCCTGCGAATCTTGCAGGAGCGATTGGGCATGGAGTGAGTATGCGACACAGCCTGGGACATACGATTGAGGAAGCGAAGGAAGCGGCGGTCCAGGTATTGTTGCACAATCTCAAGGGTGCCTATCATGGCCTGCCGCGCACGGCGGGGTGGGGATATCCCGAACCCTATACCCGCGACCTGATGATTTCCTCCCTGGGGATTCTGGTGACGGACAACGCACAGCTTGTAGATGGCGTGCGGCGGGTGCTGGAGGCGCTGGCCCAGCATCAGACGTCGCGCGGGTTGATCCCAAGTCTCGCCGATAATCCGAACGACCTGGGGGCGAGCGACACCACGCCACTGTTCCTTATCGGCCTGGCCCTCTACCGGCAGACGACGGGCGACTCTAATTTCCTGGAGGAGGCTGCCCAAAAGGCGCTGACCTGGATGGAATACCAAAGCCCCGATGATCGGGTGATGGTGGGCCAGCTACCCACCAGCGACTGGCGGGATGAGCATTGGGTGCTCGGCTATGGCCTCTATGTGAACGCGTTAGCATACACCTATCTCCGCCTGTATGACCGGCACGAGCAGGCAAGCGAATTGCGCCACCTGATGAACCGGTTCAATGTCCGTATGCGCAACGGCAAGCGCTGCATGCACGAGGGCCTGGCTATCGCCCATCAGCCCTACTATGCGCTATGGGCTTATAAAATCTACAAGAACGAGCGCTTTGACCTGCTGGGCAATAGCATCGCCATCCTCTCCGGGATTACCTCCCCTTCGCGCGCTCGCCGGTTGGTCGCCTGGATCGAGGGGTCCTGTGATGCGCTGAAGCTAGACGATCAATTGGCGGTAGACCTGCCGCCTTGCTTGTTTCCCTACATGCAACCCGAAGACATCGATTGGCGGGAACGATACGATCGGTTTGGGCCAGCGGGCGATTATCATAACGGGGGCGTCTGGCCCTTTATCTGTGGATTCTATGTGGCTGCTCTCGTGGCTGCTGGGCGCCAGAGTTTGGCCGAGCGCAAGCTTACAGCATTGACCAGGCTGGTGCGCCCCGCTCGCGAGGCGCCAGTGGCCTATGGCTTTAACGAGTGGCTGCGCGCCCAGGACGGCACGCCCCAGGGGCAAGACTGGCAAACCTGGTCGGCGGCCATGTATCTCTACGCGGTGGCCTGTGTGGAAAGGCGTGAGACCCCTTTTTTCGCTCCCCTTCGTAATGGCCCACTCTCCGTACCAAACGATCTGTCTTCTCAATAGCGATACCCTGGTCGCGCATTTTCGCTTCCCGACAGTTTAATCGATCAGGGGAGCCAGCCGATGAACGGGCGCAGGTAGGGTGTGCAGATGGACGAAAAAGTGATGGCGGGTAAGTGGCTGGTCGTTGCGACTATCCTGCTAGGGATAGTCGGGCTGGGGCTGGTATGGGCGGGGTTATCCTTCAGTTCCATTGAGGCCCTGGTTACCACGTCGCAGACGGGCTGGCCCAAGGTCGCCATGACCGAATTTGTGAGTGGCTTGACGGCGCCCGCTGCCATTGCCCATGCCGGGGATGGCAGCGGGCGCTTGTTCGTCCTGGAGCAGCCGGGGCGTATTCGCATTGTGCGCGATGGGGTGGCCCTGGAGACCCCGTTTCTGGATATCACGGATCGCGTGAGTTGCTGCGAGGAGCGCGGGCTGTTGAGCGTGGCCTTTCCCCCCGGTTATGCGGGCAAGGGCCATTTCTATGTGTACTATACCAATGCGGCAGGGCACAGCACCATCGCCCGCTACCGGGTTTCTGAGGATGCGGATGTGGCCGAGGCAGCCAGCGAGGAAATCTTGCTCACCATCGAGCAGCCTTCTATAGGGCATCGCGGCGGCCAGTTGGCTTTTGGGCCGGATGGCTATCTGTATATCGGAGTGGGCTGCGGGGGAGCATCCGAGGAGTACTATCCCGATGCCCAGAACCACTATAGCCTGTTGGGCAAATTGCTGCGCGTGGATGTGGAATCCGTCGAGCAGCCGTATGCCATTCCTCCCGATAATCCCTATGTCGGCAAGGGCAGCTATCGCCCGGAAATCTGGGCTTTGGGCCTGCGCAATCCGCGATATTTCGCCTTTGCTCCTGAGACGGGTGACCTCTACCTGACAGATAGGGGTCAGCCCACTTGCGAGGAAGTGAATTTTCAGGCGGCTGGAAGCGGCGGGAGGAATTACGGTTGGCCCATCATGGAAGGATTCCGCTGCCTCGATGCCGGGAATTGTGATCGGCAAGAGGGCGGCAGAGCGCTCGAATTGCCGGTGGCTGTCTACGATCACACCCAGGGCTGCGCCATCGCCGGGGGGGTGGTCTATCGGGATACCTTGATCTATGGGGATTATTGTAGCGGTCATCTCTGGGCGCTTGAGAGTGGGGGGAACCGTCAGGGTTGGCGGGTAGAGCTACTGATGGACACCGGGCTGGCCGTTGCGGCCCTGGGTGTGGATGAGGCGGGCAGCCTGTACGTGGCTGATGGGGAGAGTGGTACGCTCTACGCGGTGCACGAATTGCCCTAAGCAGGCTACCCCAGTTACGGACCGCCGCCACCCTGGCGGCTTCAGTATAACCTCGCGCTGCCACCTCTGGCGTGGTAGATAGAGTGCGCAGCGGGCGGTTGCACAGGCAAGTCCATGCCCATCCCGTTTTGACGCGCCTGAAATGCCCGCATACAATGAACTGACAGGCAGTCGGGCCAGGGTGCAGGCAGCCTGCTTGCCCCGGGCGGTGGAAGCGGTGCACTCCAGAGGTCCTGGCTGGCTATAGCGCTCTTGTAACGTGGCAGTCTCACCATGCTCTCATAGAAGGAAAGGTCTCTTTGAATAAACTAACGATAGGTGTCACGGCTGTAGGCAGCGGCATTGGGCAACCGGTTCTAGACTCTCTACGAGATGCTGACTTATTCGTGCGGGTCATCGGGTTCGAGGCGAGCGCATGGGGCAAAGGCGCTTATGAGTGCGATGCGGTATATCGCCTGCCTCTAGCCAACGCCCCCTCTTATAGGGAGGTATTGCTCGCCCGGTGTCAGGAATCGGGCATTCAGGTATTGATCCCCGGTTCGGATACAGAACTGATCCCTCTGGCTGAGGCGGCTCCAGCCTTGGATGCCATCGGCTGTCAGGTGATCGTTAGCAGGCCCGAGTGCGTCCATACTTGTCGGGACAAGCTGGCTCTGTACCATCACCTGGAACAGGTCGGGTTCCCATTTGTCCGTACCTGGTTGCTGGAGGAGGCTCGCGCGCGGGCAGAGGAACTGCCCTACCCTGTGATTGCCAAGCCGCGCGGCGGGTCCGGTTCCGTCGGGGCGCAGGTAGTCTTGAATCCTGCGGGTTGGGCGCGACTGGCTCTGGAGGGCGATTGGATCGTCCAACCCTATCTGATTCCCGCAGTCTGGGATAACGGCTCCGGGAGCCTGGAAGGCTATATGCGGCAACTCACGCGCACGGGACGGCCCGTACAGCGAGACGAGCTATCTATCCAGGTGATGGTTTCCGATGAGGGCCGCCTGCTGGGGCGGTTTGCCAGCGTCAACCGCCTCAAGGACGGCGTGGTGATGACGGTGAACCCTCTGGATGATGCCGAGGTATGGCGGTGGACGGATCGCTTTGTCGAAGCGATGGTTCCTTTGGGACTGCGCGGCCCCTGTAACTTGCAGGGGCGGATCACCTCCGAGGGGATGCAATTCTTTGAGGCCAATTCCAGATTTACGGGGATCACCCATGTGCGCGCGCTGATGGGCTACAACGAGGTAGAGGCGGCGGTGCGTCACTTTGTCTTGCACGAGGACCACGCTACTGTGAAACGTTGCCTGCCGCAGGTGACGGACAGGGTTGGGTTGCGCCAGATGACCGAGATTGCCGTCCCCCGTGTTCACCTGGAGCGTTTCGAGCAGGAAGGGGAATGGGCCATCAATCCACCGTTTGGCGTGGCGGTAATCACGGGGGCGACGGGGTATCTGGGGCAGGCTCTGGCACAGAAAGTGTACGAGGAGCGCCTGGCGCGTCGGATTATCCTGCCCGTCCGCGACCCGGCCAGAGCGCGGGCCTTGTGGCCGGATGATTTTCTGACTGACCGACTGGAATTGGTGCCCTGGCGCCTTGCCGATCCTTTGCCCGGCCTGGAGCAAGCGGACCTCGTCATCCACGCGGCTGCTGTGCGCCCCGTCCCCTCGACGGACCCGGCAGACTGGTATCGGGTGAACGTAGAGGGCACGCGACGATTGGTGCAGGCTGTCCAAAAGGCGCGAGTACCCTACGCGTTATTCCTTTCCAGCCAGTCGGTATATGGCACGCAGCAGTTGCCTCCGTGGGAGGAGGCAACACCGCTTTGCCCTGAGACGCCCTATGCGCATTCCAAGGCCGCCGGGGAGGCACTGATGCAGATGCTGGCGGGCGGCCCCACACACTGGGCGATTATGCGGCTGGCCCGGCTCTATGGGCTGGCATCCCAGATACGTTGGGGAGAGCTACCACATCGGTTTGCGGCATTGACAGCGCACGGGGACAGGTTGACCATCCACGGGGATGGCGAACAACGCATGGACCTGCTGCACATCCAGGATGGGGTCAGCGCGCTGGTTCACCTTCTGCGATGCCCTTTTGCGTGGGATGGGATCTACAATGTGGGTGGCGGACAGCCTGTGTCTGTTAACGAACTCGCCGAGGCGTGCGCAATGGTGGCTGCTGCAGAGGGAATGCCTGCGCCCATCGTCGATCGCGTGCCTGCCTCCGGAGTCACGCCCAGCTTTGGCATGACCATCGAACGGATGGCACGAATTGGTTGGCAACCGCAGGTGAGCATCGAGATGGGATTGACCGATCTGATCCGCGCTGCGCGGAAATAGCGTGGAGCCGTGCCTGGCTGCCGGGGCTTGTGCGTAGGATATCTATGATCTGCCCGGAATAGTGCCTTGATATCGTGCCGAACAGCCCAGGGTTAGGCTGTATCACCAAAAAGCATAATGGGAGAACACTTCATGACGGGAAACCAGGGTTCTGGGTCCGAAATTCGCTACCAGGACTGGATAGACGCTATTCACGCAACCAAGGTGGCGCACACCAAGCGCAAGATCGCGCAGCGGGGCCACATGGATATCGACGATCACGGCTGGATTCCCTGGCCGGAGCCAATTCCCTTCCGGCCGGAGTCGAACCATCCCTCCGGCGGATGTTATGGCCCCAAGTGTATCGGCGAGAATTTTCGACGTTGGCTGAATGTTCATCCGGTGTATATTCATCCCCAGAGCGCCCTGGCTGGGGCATGGGCGGGTTGGTTGCCCGGCGTGGGCGGCTGGAGGCCGGAGGATCGGCCCACTCACCTGTACCCTCTCCACCAGAAGTACAACATCACAGCGACCGGCATTGGGGGCATGAACCACCTGGGGCCAGATATGCGCATCGGCCTGGACTTGGGGTGGGGCGGGCTATTGCAGAAAATCCGGCGCTATCGCGCCCTGAACAATCCCGCGGATACCACTTTTTACGATGGCGAAGAGGCTTTTGTGCTGGGCGTGCAGGAGTGGATCAGCAAGCACGCGGTCGAGGCGCGGGAAATGGCCGCTCAGGAGCAAGACCCGGCGGTGCGGGACAATCTGCTGGCTATTGCCGAGATGAACGCATGGCTGGTGGAAGGCGCACCGCGCACGCTGCGGGAGGCGTGCCAGTTCCTGGCCTGGTTCCAGGCGCTCGACCGCATGTGGGCATCGGGCGGGGGGCTGGGCCAACTGGATGAGCTGCTCAAGCCGTACTATGAGGCGGACAAGGCGGCGGGCATCTTGCAGGATGATGAAGAGGTCGTCTGGTACATCGCCAGCCTGTTCTTCAATGATACGCACTATTCGCAGATCGGTGGGCCAGCCCCCGACGGTCATGATGTGACCAGCCCCATGTCGTTCCTGATCCTGGAAGCCATGCACCGGCTAAAGATCCCGGCCAACATCGCCCTGCGCGTGCACGATGGGCTGGACCCAGAGTTGTTCCATCGGGCCGTACAATACCTGTTCGAAGATGGCACTGGCGTCTCGTATTCTTGCTCCAAGGGGCTGGACGAGGGGTATGCGCGCAATGGCGTGCCCATCGGGTTGGCGCGCATGCGGGCCAAGGTGGGCTGCAACTGGACGGCCCTGCCGGGCATCGAGTATTGCCTGCAAGATGTGACCCGTGTCTGCATGGTGGCCCCGTTCCTGCACGGTTTCAACGACTTGATGGCCGACGCGGCTGCTCCAAAGACGTTGGAAGCCCTGTGGGACCGCTTTGCCGGACATCTGCGCATCTCGGTGGACACGATCAAAGAGGGCTTTGACTGGCACCTGGAGCATCATTCCGCGAATAGCCCCGAAATCGTGCTGAACCTTTTCTGTCATGGCACCATCGAGCGCGGGCTGGATGCTGCTGCCGGAGGAGTGGATATCTATCGCATGACCTGCGATGGCCTGGGCTTGGCGACGGTGGCCGATTCCTTTGCTGCCATCGAGCAGCGGGTCGTGCAGGAAAAGCGGCTCACCTGGGAAGAGCTGGCCCGCCATCTGCAGAACGACTATGCCGACGCCGAGGATGTGCGCCTGATGCTGCGAAACATCGCCCGGTTCGGTACGGGCGGCTCGCGGGCCGACTGGTGGGCCAAGCGCGCGGCCGACCTGTTCACCCATCTGGTGAGGGACGAGCCGACTCCCAACGGCGTGACCGTGCTGCCTGGCCTGTTCTCGCACGGCGAGATTGTCAGCATCGGCAAGCGGCTGGACGCGACGCCCAACGGCAGGCACGCGCATACATCCATTTCGCACAGCGCCAACCCCGATCCAGGCTTTATGCCGGGCGGGGTGTCTGCCCCTACGGCCAAATCCGTGGCGGTGGCGGCCGTTCAGCCGGGGTGGGGCAACTCGGCGCCCCTTCAGCTCGACCTGGACAAGCAGCTCATGCGGGAGCATGGCGGGCTGGAAATCGTCGAGTCCATGATCAAGGCCCATAATCAGATGGGCGGCACGCTGGTGAACATCAACGTGATCTCGAAAGAGCAACTGCTAGAGGCGCACGAGAATCCGGAGAAATATCCCGATCTGGTGGTGCGCGTGACGGGATACAGCGCCTTCTTCCGTTCGCTGTCGCGCGAGTACCGGCAGCAGGTGGTGGATCGCTTCCTGGCGGAGGCATAGAGCGTGTGATGCGCTTGCGGCGAATACCCGGATGATCAGCGATTTTGGGCTGTGTGGAGGCTGTTGATCGCGTCGCTCTGGACGGTATGGGAGGGAGTGTTGCCCTTCACGCTCGACCGTTTCATGGGATTGTTGAGGGCTGCACTGTCTAGAATTGTTGGGGAGGTCTTGTAGTGGGCATAACACAAGCGCCGGAATCGCAGGAGCGTGTTATTACCGTACAGGTCAGTCTCTATCCGTTGCGCCAGGCGGATATCGATCCGCCGATCCGTGAAGTGGTGCGCATTTTCCGCCAGCATGGTCTTGGGACTCGCGTGGGGGAGATGAGCACCCTCCTATGGGGGGCGGAGCAGGCGATCTTTGATGCTCTGCAGGAGGCGTTTCATCAGACCGCAAAGTATGGTGACGTGGTGATGGTGGTAACCCTCTCTAACGCCTGTCCGGAGCCTGATCGAGGAGGTTAACCGATGGCATCTGACAAGCCCCTCTTTGGTGATCAAATCGCTTCTGGCTATGAAGACTGGTACAAGACGGCCGAAGGGCGGCGCACTGATGTGCTGGAGAAGAGGTTGCTGCGCCAGTTGTTGGAGCAGTTTCCTTATGCCCAGAGCGTTCTGGAGGTGGGGTGCGGCACGGGGCACTTCTCTCGGTGGCTAAGCGCTCAGAATTTCATGGCAGTGGGGCTGGACCTTTCCGCCGAGATGCTGGCGCAGGCGCAGATGCTGGGCGATGGCCCGTGGGTACAGGGCGATGCCCTTTCGCTCCCCTTTGCCGATGACTCCTTCGACCTGGTTATCTTGATCACCACACTGGAATTTCTGACACGGCCCCATGATGCCTTGGAAGAAGCGTTGCGCGTGGCCCGGCAAGGTCTGCTCCTGGGCGTACTCAACCGCTGGAGCCTGCTCGGTCTGGAACGCCGCGTGAGAGGGCTTTTTTCTCCGACAATCTACAACGCTGCACACTTTTATGGGGTAGGGGAGTTGGGTCGCCTGCTACGTTCCATCGCCGGGGAAAAAGCGCGTATTGTGTGGGACACCACTTTGTTCCCTCGTGGGTGGCCATGTCCGCGAGTGATCCTGCCCTGGGGAGGGTTCATTGGCATGGCCTTACTCTTATCGGAAGCAGACCGGCAGCAACCTTGATGGGCTTGCGCCTGCGGAAAGAAAAAGCCCGACGCTGGATGAATATCAGACCCGGCCGTGGTCAAGGCGCACCTGGGGCCGGGGTGGTGCGCCCACGGCTCACAGAGCCGTAGGCGCGGATGAGGGGCAGTTCCCTCAGGGGTATTACGCCTCGCGGTAATACGCCGGGCGGTCGGCGTCGTCTGGCCTGTTCACTGGTCGCAGTTGGCCCAGGCCGGTCACGTCTTGTTTCAGGCCGTCGGTCATCAGTTCGACATAACGGGCGAACCATTCTTCCATCCTGGCGCGCAACTCGCGGATGCGGGCGGCCTGTGCGGGATCGTCGATGCAGTTGTGGCGCTCGTCCGGGTCATTCACCAGATCCCACAGTTCGTTCGGTCCGTCGGGATAGCGGTGGACGTACTTCCATTCCGCCGTGCGGATCATGCGCGTGTTGCCGTACTCGTCATACAGCACCACCTGTTCGCGTCCGGCGTTTTCCTGCCCCAGGAAGGCGGGGAGCGCACTCTCGCCCACGATGGGCCGCTCCGACGGCAACGGCAGCCCCAGGTAATCCAACAGGGTGGGCATGAAATCATAGGCCGAGACGATGGCCTGCTGCTCGAACCCGGCGGGGATGCCCCCCGGATGGCGGAGGATAAAGGGTACCTTGATCGAGTTCTCGTACATGTTGCGCGGCTCGGTGCCGTTCCCCTTGCCCCAGAAGCCATGCTGCCCGCAGCTAAAGCCGTTGTCGCTGACAAAGATCACCAGCGTGCTCTCGCAGATGCCCAAGTCGTCCAGCCTGTCGAGGATGCGCCCCACGTTGGCGTCCATCGCCGTCACGGCGGCAAAATAGCCCTGGAGCATGGCCCGGTTGTTCATGCAGGCGTCGGTCAGGCCGGTGGCCCAGGGGTGGCGCTCCTCTTGCGGGCAGGAGGTAAAGGGGCAGTCGTCATACGAGGCAACGATTTCCGGCGGGTGATGTTCCCAGGGGCTATGCGGCGCGGTATAATGCACGCTGAGGTAAAAAGGGGCCTCGTCGTGGGCGTGGGTTTGCAGGAATTGCAGCGCATCGTCGGTGATGGCGTCGGTGACATAGCCCGGCTCGTCGATCAGCTCGCCGTCGCGGATCATGGGCGCGTTGTAGTATTGCCCGCCCCCCTTTTGGTGGACGTACCAATGCTGAAAGCCGTGCTGGGGGAGTTGGCTGGCGCCCAGGTGCCATTTGCCGCTGATGCCGCAGGTCCAGCCATGCTGCGCAAGGACATCTGTGTAGCAAATCTCGTCCTGCAAATAGGCGGCGGCGTCGGGGCCGGTGTTCCCCTCCCGAATCCAGTCGTGGACGCCATGTTGCGAGGGGATACGGCCGGTCAGAAAGGTGGCCCGGCTGGGGGAGCAGACCGGAGTGGCGACGAAAAAGTTGCGAAAGAGCATGCCTTCGGCGGCCAGTCGGTCGAGGTTGGGGGTGCGGATTTCCGGGTTGCCGTAGCACCCGGCGGCCCACGGCCCCTGGTCATCTGTCAGGATGAATACGATGTTCGGTCTGGGCGTTGCCACGATGGTCACCTCCGTGTGGGATAATGAGTCTGGGGGTATCTTATTCCCTATGGCGCTTGCAGGCAAGCGCATCAGGCAGGTTACCACGAAATACACCGAAGGGTAAAAGGAACCACGAAATACACGAAAGGTGTATTGGTCAAGCGGATGTTACACAGACATGGGTAAGCGGTTGATTGAGGACAATCGCTGTTGTGCTTATCGTAGGCGCGATTTCCATATCGCGTTCTGCGCAAGACTAGGGTTTTTTCGCGGTATGGAAACCGCGCCTACGATCACCCAACGTCACGGCTTTGGCGCAAGTGTGTAACTTGATCTTGACCAGTACAGAAATACGAACGGCACGAAAAATGTGTTGATCAGGATAAGTTACACACTTGCACGGCAAGGTGGCGATTGATGGAGATGTAGCAATTGGCGCCGTAACGTTCCACGCTCGCCGCGTGTCCGACGCCCAGCACTGAAGGTGCCGGGCTAGTGTAAGCAAAAGTGCACTCAAATGCACTAAAAAGTCCTTAACCCGTTTGAACGGGTTTTCCCCCCCCAACCCGCAGGTTGGGGCACGCAGCCTGGGACCTTCAGTCCCAGGTGGGGCTTGCGCCGCCATGCCTGGCGGCCTATGGAGCGCTCGGCATATATGCCGCAGCACCCCTGCCGGCCCAGGCCCGTAGTATATTACGACTGCCGGCTGGGAGCCGGCGCTCCGGGCTGGTTGCCAATACATTCGTCCGTGCTTCCTGGACCGATGACGCGCTTATGCCTGTGCATCACCCTTTGACTGATACAGAATCGCGTTAGAGTGCTTTTGGCCTTGTTGTTTGTGGGTTCGCGAGGATATCGTTATGCAATTACCACCACTCATTCCTGCTACGTTCATTGACCGGCCCAACCGCTATCTGGCGACGGTGATGCTGGAGGGCCAGCCCTGCCAGGCTCACGTGCCCGACCCGGGGCGGCTGCGGGAACTGCTGATCCCTGGGTGCACTGTCTGGCTGGCGGAGGCGGGCCACCCTGGCCGCAAGACGCACTATGACCTGGTGCTGGTGCAGCACGGGGAGCAGTTGGTCTCCCTGGACACCCGCCTGCCCAACGCCATTTTTGCGGAGGCCATCGGCAGAGGGCAGGGGATGCCCCGGCCAGTGGTGAGCGTGCGGCGCGAGGTGCGGCGGGGCGACAGCCGCCTCGACCTGCAATGCGTGGATACCGAGGGGGTGCATTGGGTCGAGATCAAGTCGGTGACGTTGGTGCAGGATGGGCTGGCCCTTTTCCCCGACGCGCCGACGGTGCGGGGGCGGCGGCACGTGCTGGAACTGATGGACGCCGTGCGCGCGGGGGAACAGGCCAGCGTGGTATTCGTGATCCAGCGGTCGGACGCCACCCGCTTTGCTCCCCATCGCGTCATGGATCCCGACCTGGCCGATGCCCTGATCGCTGCCCACGAGGCGGGGGTGCAGGTGCGGGCGTATACCTGCCGGGTGACGTTACAGTCCATCGAGTTGCTGGATCAGGTGCCCGTCCTGCTGGATGCGTGACCCGTTGCCTTGGGCACAACCCCGACACTCTCCTCCTGATTCCTCGCCTATTTGACGCGCCATCCATTTTGCCTACAATTCTCGTGCAAAAATGCACAAAGTATCTTGCCTCGCTGGTTCGGTTCCCGTTGGAGCGGGAGCTTGTCCATCCGGATAGGGACTTGATGGGCGGGGCTTCTCGTGCTATAATATACTTAATCTATCAATTTAGTATACAATGTTTGCCCAAAGGGGGAACTATGGCTGACAAGTTGATTGACATCGTGCGCAATCGTGATAGGCGGCTGGTCATCCCGTTGATGGGGTTTCCCGGCGCGCAGCTTAATGGCTCCTCGTTGAAGCAGAACACCTTCAACTGGGGCACCCAGTTCTCCACACTGTTCGCTTTGCAGCGCCGTTTTCGCCCCGATGGGCTGTTCTTCTTCATGGACCTGTCGGTGGAAGCCAGCGCGCTCGGCCTGCCGGTGCGCTTTCCCCTGGACGAGTCCCCCTCGGTGGAACAGCATCCGGTGCAAAGGATAGCGGACCTGACCCGATTTTCCACCGTCGATATCCTGGCAGATGGGCGAGTGGCCGTCTACATCGAGACGATGCGCCTGATGTCCCGCTATCTGGATGTATTGAAGGGCGGCTATGTGATCGGGCCGTTCTCGCTGGCAGGGCTGTTGCTCGGGGCCAGCGAAGGAGCAATGGCT
>Ga0209347_1001024_pt1 | contig 53430 bp, 55 predicted proteins | sample AutmiccommuBRH23_FD_187382 | JGI IMG/M metagenome (GOLD analysis project Ga0209347, IMG submission 187382) | Deep subsurface microbial communities from Mt. Terri, Switzerland - Autotrophic microbial communities BRH/23 (SPAdes) (version 2) | ecosystem: Environmental > Aquatic > Deep subsurface >... | reverse complement strand
CCTCAAGAGCGGTGGAAAGACGTCGATCTCTGACAGGGTTGTAAGGATCACAAACACTGACGAGAACGGCAAGATCTTCAGGATCACTCTCTACAAGGCCACGGTCAACGAGGGACAGAACATCGAGTTCCCTGCAGATGATGGTGATGATCCTGCAATGCCACACCTGAAGATGAAAGGTGTTCTGGATGTTTCACGCACAGCCGGTGACCAGCTTTTTGAGATATATGATGAACAGGGGGTATAATCCCTGTCGGCTGATATCCTGAAAGATTTCGGAACCATAGTCCCACAGAAGAGGATTGCCAGGATAGTGGGTGAAGAAGTAGATGTGTCGGTATTCTCTACCCGTGCAACCCTTAAGCTTATTGAGCTCACATCCTCTCCGGAAAAGCAGGCTGCCTTGGAATCTGGCCAGAACATTGAGGATCTCCTTGAGGTAGTGGCGCTGGCATGTCAGAGGTCCAATCCCAAAATCACCAAAGACTGGCTTATCGACAATGTAGATATGTTCACTCTTGTCGAATTTGCACAGTTTGTGATGGAACCGATCACTGCCAAGCTAAAAACCCTGGAATCCAGGGGAGGCACTGAAAAAAACTCCCTACCGTCACTATCGGAGACATCTTCTCCCGACTTGGAATGATGTATGCCTGGGCCACTCCGGAGTACATCCTTGACCAGATGTCAATGGAACAGGTGATGATGTACTACGAGAAGGGCCTCAAAGCAGTTGAGTTACAAGCCAAAGTTTTCTGGAGTATATTAGGACAGGCAATGAGCAATAACCAGCAGGCAGAGCCCGCAATAATTGACAGCGACAAGCCAGATCTGGAGAAGTTTAGCAAGATATACGGAAACATGATCAAAAGAGGGTAAAATGGCACTGGCTGAACTTATCGTAAGCATCATTGGAGACACTGCGAAACTCAAGCAGGCGTTCGCTGATGTTGATAAACAGCTCGCCGGTGTGGGCGGATCCTTCCAGGCAGTGGGAAAACAGATGTCCTCTGTTGGGAAGTCGATGTCAATGTATGTCACAGCACCGATTGTAGGTCTTGGTGCCCTTGCTTTTAAGACCGCTGTTGATTTCGATGACTCTATGCGGAAAGTGAAGGCAGTCTCAGGCGCTACAGGTGAAGAGTTCCAGCAGCTCACCGACATGGCAAGGGAACTGGGAGCAACCACCGCATTCTCGGCCACAGATGCGGCGGAAGGCATGCAGTACCTTGCCATGGCCGGGTTCAATGTGAACGAGATATTGGCGGCTACAGATGATATGCTATCTCTGGCATCTGCCGGAGCCATTGACCTGGGAACAGCTGCAGATATAGCTTCGAATGTGCTGACCGGGTTTGGCTTGCAGGCCTCAGAAGCCGGGAGAGTGGCCGACGTACTGGCAAAAGCTGCAGCTACATCGAACACTGATATCACTCAGCTAGGAGAAGCAATGTCATACATTGCCCCACTTGCAGCATCTATGGGTATGTCCATGGAGGAGACTGCTGCGATTATTGGCAAGCTCTCAGATGCAGGTATCCAGGGCAGCCGTGCAGGTACTGCATTGCGTGGAGCGATATCAAGGCTTGCAGACCCTTCCAGTGAGGTTGCGGAGATCCTTGACAGATACAATCTGACACTACAGGATGTAGATCCCAGTACCAGGTCTTTCACGGATATCCTCGAAACATTATCCAAGGCAGGCTTATCCACCTCAGATGCCATGGCGATGTTCGGCCAGGAAGCTGGTCCCGGTATGCTCGCATTGCTATCTGTAGGTACTGATGCTATCAGAGAGCAGACCACGGCTCTGCAAAGTGCAGAAGGAGCTGCTGCCAAGATGGCAGGGGAAATGGAAGGAGGTCCGGGTGGAGCTCTGCGAAACCTGCAGTCTGCTCTTGAAGAGGTAATGATCACTTTCGGTGATATCCTCGCAAAAGGCCTTCTGCCTCTTGTCGATGCCTTCACAAAATTCGCTAACATCATATCAAAGGTTCCAACACCCATCCTTGAGGTCCTCGTTGCCATTGCTGCGGTTGCCGCTGCAGTGGGTCCCATATTGATCATTGTAGGTACACTGGTATCTTCTGTCGGTTCAATAATGGGCCTGCTGGGCGGTGCAGGCCTGACGGCTACCTTAGGTAGCTTGCTTACAGTGCTCGCTCCGGTGATCCTCGCAGTTGCTGCCTTAGCTGCTGCAGCATATCTAATATACAAGAACTGGGACACCATCGGTCCTCTTCTCCAGGAAACATTTGATCAAATTAGAGAAGCAGTTGGACCTCTCGTAGAAGCTGTTCAGGGATTTGTCTCAGATGCTCTTGAAATGATCAGCACTTGGTGGAATGCTAATGGTGAGACAGTAACAGCTGGTGTGATGGTGCTTGTGGCTGCACTCGGGAAGTTGATAAACTTCATTGTGGACGTGGTAGCCGGCACTGTTCAAGCAGTATTACCACCAATTCTTGTTTTGGCCGAGTACATCCTAGAGCAGATACTGAATGTTGTCCTCCTGTTCTCCCAGCTTCTCACAGGTGACTGGGAAGGAGCATGGGTAACTCTCGAGACCATCGTGCAGACGCAGATGGACCTTGTGATGAACATTGTTTTCGATGTACTGAATTCGATATTTGATATATTCTCATCTGCAGGATCCGGCCTCTACAATTCAGGAAGGGCCTTGATACAGAACTTCATCGATGGTATCAGGTCCAATGCCGACTCGCTGAAAAGCGCAGTTAGTGATGTCCTGAGCGGTATTGGCGGGTATTTCCCGCATTCCCCTGCAAAAGAAGGTCCGCTCAAGATCCTTCCGAATTGGGATGCATATTTCATAGACCCGCTTCAGCAATCAGTAGGCAGGATGAATTCAATTATCCCGGAAGGCCTCAAGGGTGTTGCTGCTGCGGTCCATAATGTGACAAATACAAACACTGCCAGTTCTACCACCAATAATAACACCTACGCAGGTGACGAGTTCACTATTCAGAACGTGAACCTGTCCTCAGATTATCCCTTTGAGAGATTCGTCCGGGACCTGGAGCAGTACAATCGACAAAAGCACGTCCGCAGGGGGTATTGAAGGTGGCAGTGTCGTTCGATGGTGTAACTTTATCAGTCATTAAGGAGGGCGAGATAGCAGTTGATGTGCCATTCAAGCAGACAATCCTGCTGTCAGGAAAGGTGTACATCCAGGCATCACCTGAGCAAAAGTTCGCCAGGACCATTGAGTGCTACACCGAGGACTTCACAGAGATCTCAAACCTGCTCGGGAAGCTGGGCTCATCGGGTACTCTTGTGATCGATTCACAGTCATTCACAAACTGCTACATCGCTCCACCGGTCCGATATAAGGAGCTCATCAAGGGTAGCGGGAAGTACACTTATAATATCAATTTTGTGAGGCATACTGCATGACAGGCCTGGACAATTATCCTCTTAGTTCTATCAGGGTATCCAAGTCAATCAGTGACGCTTTCTGGCAACTGGAAGCAAGCATGCCGGATGTGGATATCCCTGCCTACTACACTGATGTAGCTGTACAGCTGAAAGACAATGATGGTATTGACAGAACTGCCTTTTATGGCATCACTGCTCCCGATGAAGCTTACACGATAAAGAATGTGGAGTCCATGGTAAGGATATTCGCTTATGGCTATGGCTGGTTCCTGTCAAGACAGTTCGTTCCTGAGGATCTGCTGGTATTGCCTGCAACTGAGAGTGTGAACTGGTATATTGAAGAGCTGCTGGGCGGAGCTGACTGGCAGACAGTCACTGGGATAGAGCCTTACAAGGTTAACACTCCCCTGCCAGCGATACCTAAAAAAGAGTTCGTCTTCAGACCGGATAAGACAAAGCTGGATGCTATCAACGACATTGCAGAGTACTACAATTGTATTTTTGAGATTAAATGGCACAATGCAGGAACATCTCAGTCTCCAATCTGGGTATCCAGAGCGTACTTCGTTAGGTCGAACCAGATAGATGATGAAATTGATGGTCTAGATCTTCCAACTCCTGCAATCATCGAGCGGACAGACGGCGATACCATTGATATAAGCGTTGTAAACTCGTCAGAGGATAAGTTTAATCGTATCTATGCCATCGGATACAACACTGAAGACCAGTGGTTCAAAGGCGTGGAGGAAAGTCCTAACGTTACAGATGGAACCGTTAAGGCCCGCGAGTATATGGAATACCCTTCTCCTTATGTGAATAGTCAGGAATCTGCGACTATTCGTGCTCAAGAGCTCTATTCATTGTTCAATTTCCCCATCAAGAGAATTACAGCGAACCTCACTCAGAGGCATGATCTCGAGCTTTATCAGCTGGTCAAGTTCGAGGGCTGGACAGAATACGAAAATGCCCTCTACACCGTTGGACTGACTGGAGAGAACTGGGTACGCATAGTCGAGATAACCCACAACAAGAACGAGTATGGCTCGAGTGTGAACATCGTATGTGTTCCTGACAGGGACCTGAGCCAGAGCAGACTTAGATCTTACTCAGTTGCTCCAAATATAGTCGATGATACTGAGGCAGTTGTGTTCGATGTGCTCACATCGATGCCAGGCTCGGAGATAGGTATTGCAGCAACCCCTGTTGCGGGTTCCTCAACAACCACTGTAGATCTTAACCGGGGAGGGACGGTCACCGCAAGGATTCTTGGTCAGGGTGAAAGCATCATTCTGCCTGTTGACAATGACAGGGTGATAGTTTCCGGAGGCGGAGGGGGTTGGATCAGCCCGGCTGAGTCTGACCTGGACATGCAGGATTTCAAGATCAAGAGCACCACCGGAGCCCTGCGCTTCGAGGTTTACGGAGAGAATAAGATCATATTTTCAAGATCATCGGAGCTACCACCATGACACTAGGAAAGATAACAGGCAGCAACCAGGATATATTATACGTTCTGGTCAGGCCGGAGACCGGAGAGTACCTGGAAACTGTCATAGGCGGTACCTCGGGGACACGAAACATAACAGGCACATTTGGTGAGGACTTCCAGGCAGCTCACTGGTTCGACCGCATAATAGTGGCCATAGCCTCGGGAGGAGACCGGGATCTGGTCATGAGATTATACAACGGCCCAGCCAGGGAAGTCTTACATCACGAAACCGTATTTAAAGGTGTGGGCCAGGATCGGGCCCTGCATCTAATATTTGAGCCTTTACCAGCCGGCCAGTATTTCTGGGAGATAGACACCGGAGTAGATTCAGCCCGACCGTACATCCACCAGGGATCATCGTTCTTTGGAGCAATTGAGAACGGCTCAACGTATTCACAATTTGATTTTAAGAGCAAGATAATGTACTGCACCGACGAGCTGCAGGAGAGAGCCGTGGCTGTCATTGGGGACCCTATTGACAGCGATGTAACTGAAGTCAAGACTGGAAGCGATCTCATGGCGGTTCAGGTCGGGACAGTTGAAAAGAACGTAGCGAGAGAAATGGACGAATTAAACAATAGGGGCCGGATATTGACAGGGTCCTGGTATGTAGAAACAGTTTAAGGAGAGATAAAAATGGGATTTACAAGCGGCGGCAAAGTATTAGCGGACATAGTAGACGAGATAGCAGACGCATTGATAGCGAGCTCCGCGAACTGGGTAGAAGGAGACAGCACCTGGGACACAACGGACAGGACAGGGAACAACGCCAGAAGATGCCTGAAATATACCGGGGACGCGGACGATATATGGATGACATTAGAGGCCTGTAACTCGAGCAACCAGGTCTGGCACGACGGCACATACTGGAATTACGCAAAAGGCCTACGCACGACATTCTGTGCATCATGGGACGCGGTAAATCACACCCATCCTTCGGGTGCATTGTCCCTCAGCTCCACCATGGTCACCTACGAGCTACGCAGGAACGGTGCAATAAATGCAGACATAGCGACCCAGATACTGACGTATTTCTTATGGGTTGATCCTTCCGGGTTCGCATTGATGGCAAAACCAGAGCCCAACTCGACTGATGACCGGCAGGCTTCATTTATACACGTAGTAGAGCACTTTGCCGCGAAGGAATACAGCGATGGTATGACCAACTTCTTTTGTTTTACCGAGCTCAACTACGACTGGTACGGTACCGGAGGCACGACCGGGTACCAGCTCTACCACACAGTACGTCCGTTTGCATTTAGATCCCAGAACTCGGCCCTTTATGGCATTTTGTTCTGGAAAGAGGACACGAACAGCAGATACGCCCTCAAGAGCACAGGTAACGGAAAAGTCTACTTCGTAAAACCCATATATTGCAATAGTACCGATGGGTTCACGCCTATAGCACAGAGTGAGCTTTTCTGGCAGTTCCCAGAGCAGAGCGGCCTAGTCGACGGGGACGTGATCGCCATCGACGGAGCGACAACGAAGTACATCTGCAAGACACTGGACTCACCGGACAGTACCGGCAGGATAAACTACGCCATAAAATATGTGGCATAAAGGAAAGAATACAAATGGCCTTTGATCCGGTGGTTTTCGGAACATATGTGGTAGGTACAGGATACACTGCAGGGGATTCGATACCTACCGGAGGATTAAGGGCGTTTATAGTACCTGCTGCCAATGTCGGGGACAATGCCCTTGACGTTTCCATAACATACGTGGATCAGTTCGGTAATTCGGCCACGACAACGGTGAGTACATCGGTATCCGCACACACGGTGGCCGGTGCCCACATCCAGCAGGTTCTGAACAATGGAGACAGCGGGGTCCGAAGCATATCAGCTGTTACGGTCGTCGGAGGCACGGCCGGTGACACCTTCAGGCTGGAGAGCTGGAACGAAGGAATAGGCAAGACCATTAACATGGCCACCCTGGGAGAACGGGAGAGCAACCAGCAGGTCCTGAACATAAGGGATCATACGATTCACCAATTGATAGACGATGAGACAGAGGATGCAGCGGTATTCAACACATGCATGATCAGCAACCTGGAGGTAGTGGCCGGGAAATATAGGCTGCAGACAGAGCAGATCGAGCCGGACTATGAGACCCAGATCGAGGATGATGACGGGTTCCTGGCATGCACATCCATCGTCGACCCGGCAACCAAGAAATTGAGGGTCGACCTAATCGCGAGCACGGTTTATCAGGCCGTCAGCGCCGAGTATCAGCGCAGGGCCTATATTTACAATTCAAGCGGGTTTACAAAGATCACCTTCGATTATAACGTAAAACTTGATTCGACACCTTTTATTCTGGAGCTGGTTGATGATGCAGGTGTCGTGAAGTGGAGCAAGAACGGAACTGCTAATGGAACTAATCAGGTCGTGACATTCACATCAAGCGCCTTTACATTCAGGGTGCGCTGCAAGGCGAACTACACATCACCCGGAGGCACCTGGAGCAACTGGGCTCAGATAACCAACATCAGGCTGGACCGATTCAAGATCAGCGGGTATCTGCAGCAGACCAGGTACAAGTACCGGGACCATCTCAAGAAACTCTCCTATTTGCGAATAGCCGGCACCCTTGGCACAGCAGGAACGAGCATCCAGGCTCAGATGGACGTAGGGGACAGCATCCTGGACACTACCGGGTGGGTAGGACCCGGAGGATCCTCTGCGGCATATTACAAGTTAGGAGGGAACGCGATCTACACCGGAGGAGATCGGGGTGCATACTGGAGAAGCAAGGTCACTCTGACAGGAGACGGCAGGTACACGCCCGAGTTCGATTATTTCGAGTACACCTTTTATATTTACCACATAAGCCGAGAGCTGGTGTTTCCAGAGGTAACGCCTATCACGATAAGCATCCCTGTGGCATTTCACCCATTCTACAGCTTGCTGGCCAGGCGGGGCACATTCAGCGAGAACAATGCTCTGCCGTTGTCCGGAGTCCAGGCACCCGGGACAATATATGCTCTGCTGGAAGGAGAGCAGACTACAAACATACAAGAAATAGGCCTCATACTTGGAAAGATAGCACGACAAATAACACTGTTCAGTTCATGGTCGGAGAGCACTGTAGGCACTGTGATGAGCGGGTACCTGCGGGACCAGAACGACCAGATTATAACTGGCGGAAAAAAGATAATATTGGAAAGTACCTATGTTTTTGGCCGGGACACGATGGGTGCTGTCAATGCGGAAACAGGGTTTTACCAGGTGTTCGTGAAGGAGGCAAAGTACGACCGCAGGCACCTGATTATCGAGTATCCGGGCAAACCGGTTAACATTTCATTAACTGAGCATGGGGATCCGGCCTTTGTGGACGCGACCATCGGGGATGTGCCAAACCAGAATCTCCACTTCTGGAAGAGTCCGGTCTGCACAACGGTGGCTCATGTAGACTCACTGGTCACTTATTGATTCGATTGCTGTGCTGTCCGCTGTTTTTACCTTATAATCATGATATTTTAAATCAAAGAATCATTGAGGCATATCTTCCTATCTGCAACCAGTTATCAGGACAAAGAGTATACCATTGATGACCTTGCGGTCATCAGCTCTCTTTCTCCTAGTTATCGGCTGTGGTGGTAAATGTGGTCTAATAAACTTCCATTGTTCATCAGAGAGTTCTCTGAATTTCATTCACATCCCCATAATACAAGTATAAAATACTGTATTTATAGTTTTAAGATGGGTTCAATAGTAATTCATCTCCATTTTGAAGACAAATACTTTCCTTTTCTTCAAGAGTGTATTAGATTATTATATATATCACGATATTCGTTAAAGTACAATATATAATTTTCATGATCTTGATACTGATACAATCAAGCATTATACAAACCTAAATATAGAGGCCTATGTTTGGTCAAAAATAAAATAGAATACTTGGATAGTTTGCGTGGAATAGCCGCATTAACAGTCGTTATTTTTCACTTTTTAGCAGATTTTTACCCTGCTACTATAACTATGAATATAAATGACTCGCATTTTTCAATATATGAAGCGTTCTTAAAACTAACTCCGGTTAATGTTTTTTATAATGGGACCTTTGCTGTTTACATCTTCTTTGTATTAAGCGGCTATGTTCTAACTTATAAGTATTTTAAAACGAAAAACGAACAAGTTGTTGTTAGTGGGGCTATCAAGCGATATTTTAGGCTACTAGGTCCTGTGGCCGCTTCTATTTTTTTATCGTACATTCTTTTGAAACTAGGTTTTATGAGAAATATAGATGCATCAATATATACAAAATCTCAATTCTTGGGAGGGTTTTATCAGTTTTCCCCTAATTTTTATGATGCAGCAAAACAGGCATTTTTTGATATTTGGTTTGCAAGTAGCGTTGCTAATCATTATAATGCCGTATTATGGACTATTCATACTGAATTTATAGGAAGTATGTTTGTGTTTATAACATGTCTTTTTTGTGGAAAGTTGAGAAATCGTTTTTTAATATATTTTATTTTAATAATAGCTACATTAAATACTTACTATTTTTGTTTCACACTAGGAATGTTACTAGCTGATATTTATAATAGTGAAAGAAACAAATTTGTGATTAAAGATAATTTCGCACCACTTATAATTATAGTAGGTCTGTTTTTAGGTAGCTATCAATCTAATACGTCCGTCTACAATTTCATCTATCACCCTATGGATTTACCTTATGTAAACAGTATAAATATATATTATACATTAGGAGCGGCATTAATACTACTAGGACTTCTAAACTGGAAAAAACTCCAGGAAACGTTAAATAATAAATTCCTATTATTCTTAGGGAGTATCTCTTTTAGTATGTATGTATTACATAGGATTATAATCACAAGTTACACAAGTTGGCTTTTTACTGTTCTAATACCGCATATGCCATATAATATTGCTTTTATTGTATCGTTTATCCCTTCGATGATACTGATTTTTGGGGGGAGTTATTTAATGTATAAATATATAGATTTGAATAGTAAACATGTAGCAAATTACATTTATAGCAGTATATTTGCCCAAAATGATAAAATTAATTTCATGAACACGAAGGCACAACAAGAAGATTCCATACATAAGGGATGTATCGAGAGGCAGTAGCATAGTTAGACAGTAACACCTTGTTTCTTGTTTCAATAATTAACATTTGGGTCCCTAGTTCATTAAAAGGCAAATGTGTAATTTGCCATAGCGGTTTTAAATTAAATTAAGAAGAAATGAAAGCTATTTTAGAGTCGAATGGCATTTAAATAGAATCACATGCACGATAAAATTTTGTACAATATCTTTTATTATATGTATTGTTATCTTAAGTAAGATGTCATAAAATACTCTTTCTAATATCCGAGCCTATCTCAAAACTCCACTTGACCTCTTTCCCAGCATAAGATAAACATGTTATCAGATGGAGCCTGTTTTTGATTATAGCGCAGAGGGATTTAGATAAGGATATTACCTTACCCTCTGCTTTAAATACCATACCGCAATACTTCAGAACAATTCACCAAACTTTTCGGGATTAGTCTTGACATACTCCCTGAACATTGCCAGTATCTTCTGTTCATCATCTTCTACTTCGTGGGCAGCTTTTGGTGTTAATGCCATCCTGCAGGACGAACAATACTTTGCAGTTGGTCCATTTATTGTGCTGCAGCGAGAACATTTACTTGGTATCATCTTCGATGACATTTCATCTTTCATTTTCATGCCATAGTGTTCCAGAATAGTATTGTCAACTTGGGTACCAGCCAGATGGATGTATGTACCAGACTGTTTTGTTCCATGAACCCAACCCATGTTGTTCTCCAGTTGTGCCTGTGTCATAAAAGTGGCATATTCTGTAATCCTTGAATGCCTGAAAAGGTGGTTGTAAACACGTTTCTTAATTCCTGCCTTTTCTGCAGCTCTTTTTATGACCATTCGAATGCCGCCGTATTTCATTGCCCTTCCTTTGTATTTTCCATAATTGACCCAAAGAGGAGCACCTGGATTTTCTTTATCTGGGTGTGTATCCAGCCATTTTGATATATAGGGTGCACTGAATACAAGTCGAACTCTACGCATTCCGGTCTTCCCTTTTACCATTAGCACTGCGCCATATTCATCAGGAACGAAATGTTTTATCTTAGGCTCGCCCAGCTCACTAACTCTTCCACCAGCATCATACCACATCGCAACCATAGCTCTATCACGAGGATGGTCGCATGCATCTATCATTTTTTTGACCTCGTCCTCGGTCAGCAGTTCCTCTGGCAATATCTGGTCACATTGTTTTATATTTGTCTTTATCCAGCCGGTTATCTCTGGATCAACATTTGAATTATGCAGCCATCTGAAGAAACGCTTGATGGTTACTTTGTATCCTTGTTTGGTCCATGCTTTCCGGTCAGATCTCTCAATCTGAGCCACTACTCTGTAGACATCTGATTTGGCAACTTCATCGAAGTCTTTACCAAACCAATCGGCCAGTATGTTCAATTGACCCAGATACTTGAGAATCCTTGATTCAGAGAGTCCTTCAGCATATAATACATGAACAAAAGAGAAAATAGCATCTTTATTTTTCTGAGAATAACTTGCATCATGAATGCGTTGTTCAGCACTAGCAATGCTTTTACCGTAATCATATAATCCCATACACACACCTTCACTTATTCATTTATATTTGGAATCTAAGCTGGGTGAAAGTATAGGCTATGCACTTAGAGAAATAAGCCTCGAACGGGATTTGAACCCGCGACCTCGTCCTTACCAAGGACGCGCTATACCCCTAAGCCATCGAGGCGCAGAACGAATGAGTGTTGGGGGTGCGAGCACATAATATACAGAATCTATTAATAAGTTTTCGGTTGGAAGAGAGAGTGGTTTATAAGCACCAGCGGGAGTCAACCGGAAAGCGCTCGTTTATCCACATGAGGACACCGTTGTGGTGGACAATGCGGTAGGTGCGGGAGAGGACCGTGCCGGCGCCAAAGAGTGGCTCGTGCCCGATAATGTCGATGCTCTCGAAGTCCCTGCGGGTCTCTATGTTGTGGTCGCGCAGGATCCGGCCTATGGGTATGTCGGCTTTCATCATGTCGCAGCGCACGCCCTCGGGCATCTTCTCCAGGGGAGAGAGTGAGCGGGCGTACACGTAAGGGACATCCCCTGATGTGAGTGTGACCATGCGGTCGTTTATATCCGCGCCCACAGCCACACCGAAGATCTGCGCCATGCGCTCATCGGCCGGGATGATGTGCTGGTATTCGGTCACAACGACGGTGGGATGCCTGGTCATTATTTCCAGCAGGAATGTCACGGAACCGTCCGTGCCGGCGCATACCCTCAGGCATGTGGGAATATCGAAGCTTTTCAGTTTTTCCAGGAATTCCATACTCAAAGGCCCCCTGACATCGATCAAATGATGGTATCTACTCGGTAACTTCCTTCTTTGCCTGCTTCAGGCGCTCCTTTGCAGTGTAGCCCGTGGCTTTTAAAAGAAAATCCCTGAAACGTTTGTTGGAGTCCAGGATAAGGTTATCATCCTTGATCGAGGTATCGGATACCGTGTCAACTGCCAGTTTCTTGCCTTCTATCCATACAGTGATGGTTGTGATTATGCCATATGAAGTGACAAGTTTCTTGCCATCACGCCTGACCTCGGAAGGGAGGGTCTCCTTCAGGCATTCTTCGATCCTGTCAATATCGGGTGAAAATCCCTTTTTTAACTTGTATTCCTTCATTTATATCAACATCATATAACCTGCTTAAAAGGAATAAATGTACCGGTGGACCGGCAGCCCGCCCTGACAATTCACCCTTATAATAAGGAATGCAGCAGGAGGCATATTCTTTTCGGAAGATATTAATTCGGGAAGAACTGTATCTTTTTATTGCAGGTAGCGTGGATCCGGGAGTGCGGTCCTGTTACCGGACATTCGGGATAGATACTTTAGGAGCGTTCAGAATGAAAAGAACAGCAGGAAGATTGAACCTTGTTATAGTGTGCACCGTACTGATCATTTCCATGTTCACCCTCGGTTGCACTGGAACGCCCGAAGGGCCGGATAACGATACCGGTCCGGGAGAGAACATAACACCTGTAAACGGAGATACAGAAACAGATGCCCTGGAGGTATCAGAAGATAACATCGCGGATATAATGGATATCGAATGGCAGTGGGTAGGACTGGACGGAGCAGGGCCCGGGAGCCAGTTGCAGGTACCTGACCCGGAAAATTACAATATTGCCTTCGTTGAGGATGAAGTATATTACTTCAGGGCTGACTGCAACACAGGAAGCGGGGAATATATCATAGAAGGAAGCAATTTGACACTGGAGCCCGGAGTGATGACACTTGTAGCATGCAACGAGAAATCGCTTGATACTGAATATCTTGCATCGCTGACCAACGTGACATCCGCAGCAGTTGAAAACGGACAGCTTGTCCTTTACCTGCAGGAGCAGGATAGCAGGATGCTCTTCAGGAATGCAGATGAACCTGGAGAATAATATATTATTTAAGCTCCCGGTTCAGAGTATTGAGAGGGAAAGATCATCGCTTTATCAGAGTCTTCCCCTTTTCACTCATGATACGCACCTGAGGTACTTTGACAAGCAGCATATCTCCAAGTTCTCTTAATTCCTTCATGGAAGGAGTTGGCCCCTCATGACCCATAAAAGGCAGGTCGAACTCAGGATTGCTCAGGAACTGGTAGAGCATCACCTCTGAAGCTCCCTCCACATCCGGCAGGATGCGCGGTATCGTCTCAGCATTTATGAACTCAGGGATGACCCTTATCCACACCCTTAGCCATTTCTTCTCTGCGATCTTTATAGACTTGCGCAGTAATTCGACATATTTTCTGCTGCGCTCCTCAGACATGCCGGTAAGTTCCATAATGCCCGCTATATCATCCAGAGGCGCCTTGATCTCAAGTACAAAGCCTTCCACGAAAGGCAGGGCACTTTCGAGCACATCCGGTTTCATGCCATTGGATTTCAGTATGACCTTCTTGCCGATACCATGAAGAGCTTCCAAAAGCGGCAGCAGGTCCTTTTGCAGGGTAGGCTCAGCGCCTCCCAGGTAGACATTCAGAGTGGTCGATCGTCTGGCAAAGTCCACTACATTCTCAACAGACCACTCCTTAAACGGCTGGTGTATATGCACACAGTAAGGACATTTCATATTGCATCCCGCAAATTCCATCCGGATCTGTCCCATTGCATCAGATAGATCGATCAGTCTCATCAAAATCATCCCTTTACAATACAATGGTCACATAAGAGAAATCACTATCTATATAGGCACGAACCCGGAGATTCCCGACAGGGTGATTCTCAGGTGCGTGAACACCAAACCTTCTGCCTCTGTAATATTGCATATGTGGTTTGCATACACGCACTCAGGGCACATATGGCAAAGGCATCCCGTAAGACCACAGCGAACATTATTTATCTGCCGCATACCATCAACCATCAATTAAAGGTGATAACATTGGCAAGGAAATTGCAGATTGCAGACCTGGAACGAGTAAAAAACGAAGCTGAAGGTAATGAGGAAGCTGTAGAATTGGATGGTCTTTATGATCTCATAATACCTCCCGGTACTCCTTCATACATCATTTACGACCTTGTGGAGGAGTTCGAGCTTGAACCGCTCCAGAGGAAGATAAAGGTCAGCATAGTGGAATGTGATGAAAGGGAACTTATAGTGCTGCGCGGGACCCTTGAAGTGGTCCGGGCTGCAGAGAAGTTCCTGCACGACGAACTTGAGGCATGGGTCAGTGATGATTGAACCGGCCTTATCTTCTTTTTAAGATACTTACATCTTCAGGTATCGATACCTGTGATATCATCTTTAAGGAAATCAAAAACCGTTGCCCTGGCGCTTCCATCATGGATCTCCAGCTTACGGGTACCATCTATTTTCCCGATCACTGCAGCCGTAATGCCTACTTTCTCGAATATGCGCATGCACTCGTCAGCATTCTCCTCTCTTGCAGTCATAATGTAACCTGTTGCCGGATATATCTTCAGCCACTGCTCAAAATCCACATTCTCAGGACAGGGAATAGTGCTCAGGTCCACAGACGCTCCTGTCTTGCTTACCTCACAGAGCATACCCAGAGTACCGATAGTGCCAGGATTGCTGATATCTTTGCCGGCGGTCAGAAGCTTCTTCTCACCAAGCTCCTGCATCACCATGAACCTTTCACGGACGATAGCAGATTCCTTAAAGGAGGTCGAATCCCAGCTATAGGGAGAGTTCTGCCCCACCCTGCCGTCCATATCGTAAGCTACAATAATGACATCTCCAGGCTTTGCTGTATCGCTCCGGATTATACAATCCTTTTTGGCTATGCCAATGATGGCCACAGCAAGTGAGTTATATGGAGTATCGGGATGCATATGCCCTCCTACCATGGGCACTCCAAACTTCTTTATCCCATCCCGGATACCTTCCATGATCTCAACAGTGGACTGCCGGTCGCTTGACGACATGATATTGACCATTGCAAGCGGCCTTCCACCCATGGCTGAAATATCATTGACGTTGACCACAACGGAAGTATAGCCCGCCCACCAGGGACTTTTATTTGCTATCTTGCCCCAGATGCCATCGGCTGCGAACAGGATCACATCGTCGCCACCGATGTCAATGACAGCTGCATCGTCCCCGAAATCCACAACGGCATTATCGTATTCACTGCGCACGGTCTCAAAGACACGCACGATGTCCGCAATAGGTTTTTTACGGGTCACACCTTCAAAGTCCCTGATGCTCTGCGCGAGTTTTTCCAGATCCAAATGAACACCTGCAACGGTACAAACAAGATTATTCTCAAAACTAAGCAAACCTGCGGGGTTTATTTTTCCCCGGAATCCCCGGCCTTTTTCTGCATCTCCAGCTTTATGAGGTTCCTGCGCTCCTCGCTCATCTGGGAAAGATCCTTCCCGATAAGTCCGAAAGCATCCGACCTGCACTGGCGGCAGTGCCTCATCTGTTGCACATATGGCTCGCATGAGTCCTGCACTTCCTGGCGGTAAGCCGGGGAAGGTGGCTCCATGTCTGCAAACTTTGCCTGGCAGATAAGCGGCATGACATTCATGATAAAAACACCAAGCTCATGTACCTTCTTTGCAACTTCCACTACATGCCTGTCGTTGATACCGGGTATAAGAACAGTGTTGATCTTCACGACCAGACCGGCATCCACGGCTGCCTTGATACCTTCCAGCTGGTTCTTTACCATGATCTCTGCTGCTTCAATACCTCTGTAGATCTTACCATGATAATTGATGTGGCCAATGACCTTTGCCTGTATCTCCGGGTCTATAGCATTGAGGGTCACTGTGAGCGTGGTAACGCCTGATCTTATGATCTCCGGGAGTCTCTCCGGGAGCACGAGCCCGTTGGTGCTCAGACACAATGTCGCATCCGGGAACTCTTCCTTGATCAGCCGGAAGGTCTCAAATGTCTCATCGTTTGCCAGCGGGTCACCCGGACCTGCCACACCCACTACTTTGATGAAAGGATATTCCTTAAGCACCTGCTTTGTCTTTTCAAGGGCTTCCTGCGGGCTGAGAACCTCACTTGTGACACCCGGCCGGCTTTCGTTAACGCAGTCGAACTTACGGTCGCAATAGTTGCACTGGATATTGCATTTGGGAGCTACTGCAAGGTGAATTCTTCCATACTTATGCTGGGCATCTTTGGAATAGCAGGGATGCTGGGCAATTATCCTCTTCATATCCTCGCCCTTTGTGACTTGTATGTCGCATGTATCTGGTTCAGTATTATCCATTACTTACAGCTCCTTGGCAGCTCCTGTAAATTCAGGTCAAATTAAGTATAAACCCATTGATAAAGTTTTGTATCTGGCACACTTCAAAAAATATGGACTCAGGGACCTATTTCACACCATTTGCCCTGACCTTCCCATATTTTAAGCACTATGGGGAACCTGAGTCTTGCAGACAGGCGCGCATGCACATGTTCACACAGGTTCTCTACACTTGGATATTCCAGGATATCGTTCAGCAATACATGGTCATATTCCTCCATAACCTCTTTCACTGTCTTCTTGATATCGTAGAAGTCCATCACCATTCCGCTCTCACTCTTCTCACCCTCTATGACGATCTCTACCTTATAGGTATGCCCGTGCACTTTTCCGCATTTGCCATGCCCGGGCAGATAGTGGGCACTGTCTATATGATCAATTATTCCTAGTTTCATCTTCATTAAAGGCACCCCCACATTCTGTGGGTCTGTGGTATTATTTTCGTATCAATATGATCAAGCAGCCTTTCCTGCAGGCCTATCAGGCGCCCCTGGTCCGGAAGGAGCTCTTTCTGCGAGACCGGCTGAAGCACCAGACAGGAGATATAGCCGCTTATCGCACCTATTATCCCTTCTACATCATCATGATCAGTGTCTTTTGTCACGACCACCTTGCAGAAGCAATCCCTGTCTTTGGTGGTCTTAAGTGTCCTGAAACATTCTATGGTCTGCTCAAAGTGCTGGTCCATATCATCCACTGGGGACAGCGGCAGCAATTTCACATCCCCGGCCACATAGGACAATTTGTCCCTTATCTTTCTAGCCATATGAGGAAGGGTCATGTTAGATTCCAGATAAAGAGGGCTTGCAATGTTGAGCCTGGAAATGAGATCTGCATGCAGCAGAGGCTCCCCTCCAGTAAGCGATACTGAATGGATCTTTTTGTATGAGGCTACCATCTTTTCAATGTCTTCGGCACACATGGGATTTTCCATCTGTTTGAACGCACCGGAACCCGGAAGTTCCTCGAACCGGCATGATCTTGAATTTCCCACGGATGTATCACAATAAGAGCATTTGAGGTTGCATCCGGTAAAGCGTACGAACGCCTGCCTTGAGCCGACATACGGACCTTCGCCCTGTACAGAACAGAACACCTCGCTAACATTGGCGCTCATCTGACCGGCAGCCATCATATCACATCCAGCGGCCTGGACTTGCGCAGATCCTTCTCGATATCGTCGAACTCACGCACGTAGGCTTCTGCTATTTCCTTCAGTACAGACGCCACTTCATCCCCGTATATGCCTATGTCCCCAAGGCTTCCATAATGATCGTGGACAACATTGATCCCGAAATGTATCTTCTGGGATACCGCCGAGGTGCTGGCAATAGAGATGGTAAGCTTCTTCCCAACAATGAAAAGGTCATCCCCGTTACGTATTATATCAGAATACCTGGAAGAGAGCACTTCACGCACTATAGATGTGAACAGTCTCTGCCTTGCATAGACCAGTTTCAGGTCAGTAGAGTCAAAGTGCTCTATAATGAAGTGGAGCATATCGGTGGAAAATATAATGTCTCCCTGCTTTTTATCCTCAAGGTCGATCATGTGTTCGGCCTTTACATCGCACACACCCCTGAAGCCTATGATCGAGTCGGCCTGTACGTCTGCCAGATTGTATGCCCACAGGGAGGATATCTGACTCCCGTCATAATCGATCCTCTTATCAATAATTATACATTCCATCTTATCACCTGACCGCTTATCATGCAATTCTTTTTATGCAGCCTCTTTTGCTGCATTTATCCCTGTGTGGCCCCCATCCTTACAAAAAGCGGGTCTGCAATGCCCGCCTCGTCGAAGGCACGTTTCCTTCTAACGCAGCTCTCACACACACCGCAGGGAAGATCTCCTCCCTGATAGCAGCTCCAGCTGTACTCCAGAGGAGCCCTGGCCTCCATTGCCTTAAGTACGATCTCCCTTTTATCAAGACCTATCAAGGGAGCCAGAACTTTGACCCCGTTCAGTGTGGAGTATGAAAGTGATCCGTTGATAGCCCCGATGAATTCCCCGGAGTTATCGGGGAAGGTCACAGCCTCCTCCCTGTTAAAGCCCACAATGACATGCCCATATCCCAGGCTCTCTGCAAAGCTTGCTGCAATGTTTATCAGCACACCGTTACGGTTAGGCACCCATACGCTCTTTGCTGACTCGGCGGTTATGGATGGGTCTGCTTCCGGGGATATCTTCTCAAGTGACATTACAGGGACTTCGCTGGCTGTATTCACAAGAGATGTCTTTGTGATACCCGCAAGCCATCCAAGGTCGATAACCTGAAGGTCGATGCCAAAATGCTCACATATCTTTTTTGAGCATTCGATCTCGCGTTTTGCGGAACGCTGGCCATAATCGAATACAAGCGCAAGCTTTACTTCCGTATGTACTCTTGCCAGTGAAACGGCTGTTACCGAATCCAGTCCGCTGCTTAAAAGTGCTATTGAAGTATTAATGATGACACCCGCCGAACATAATTATCAAAGATAAATGTAGTTTCCCGGGAAAAGTATTCCGGGGGTAATACTAGGAGAATAGATTTTTACTATAAGAAAATATCGCTGAAAATACCAGCAGATATTAATATATAATTAATTATAATATTATAAGAGGGTGTTAAATGCCGGCCATCAAAGAAAAAAAAGTCCTTGTTTCTTTACTGCAGCGCATGTACTGGATAGAATCCGAGATGGAACAGCTGGGCACATGGGAAGCCCGTATTGAAATGATGCACGAGAACCTCGAAGCACTGGAGATATTGTCCCATGACTCAGATCTTCATGGATCGATAGTCGAGAAATGGCTGATAAAAGCAAACATAGAAATCCCGAAGACTGTTCCAAAAGGGCTTCCCACACATATCTTCAACTTTGAGGGATTGTCGGCACCAGAGATGTTCATCAGCATCAGGAAATACGAAATACTTGCCATGAATGCCTATAAAGACATGATGAACGCTGAACCCTCGGTCATAGAAGAATTACTTCCCGATCCGATTGACAGGAAAGAGTTCATTAATGACCTGCAAAAGCTCATCAGGGACGAGGAGAAGCATGCCACTATCTGCAATAAGCAGGCCCTGGGATTCGCAAAAGTGATGTACTGAACAAAAAAATGACTAATAAAAATAGTTACTGATATGTGTAGCCGGGTATCCTGTTAACCCGAAACCCGGCATACTGATATGTTAAAGGATCATTCTACCTTTATGTAGAAAGTATAGGTTGGAGATTGTTCTTCAGCATCCTCCTCATCTTCATCGTTGTCATCTGTGTCATTTGATGGCGTAGTATCAACCGGCGTAGGAGTTACCGGTTTGGATGCAGGGAGACCGCCGCCGCCCATCCCACCGCCACCCATTCCGCCGAGATTGGAGTTGGAAGGTGCCTCTTCCAGAATTGTTTCGTTCATATCAGAATCATTAACATCTGCTGACTGGAGGATCACTTCAGGTTCCTCTGTGACTACAGCATTCGATTCCACTTCATCCGGAACATTGTCATCAGAAGTGTTCATTATGCCGCTCAGTAGGATTGCAGATCCTATCACCAGAATTATAGGTAGTATTATTAAACGCCTATCCATTTTTTACCCCGCATTTCGTTTTTCAATTATTGGGCCCTTTTACAGGACTATTTGATAATGCATGCTCATAAGTATATAAACTTAATGATACAATAAAATGTTATAATAATGATGATGAAGGGCATGAAAAAAGAAAAGAATATCCGGGCAGATATAAATAATAACAAAATACACTCTAATATGAGTGGGATATACCGATCACTAAAAGAAGCACCTTTTGACAAACCGGCTTGATAGAGCAGCTTTAGGATTATCCTGAACACTCGTGGTGGAGGTGGAAGAATTGCAGGAAAGCACGCCCGATAGCAGAGAACATAATGTGAACCGTCTGGCAGGAGAGAAAAGCCCATATCTTCTTCAGCACGCACACAATCCAGTGGACTGGTATCCCTGGGGAGAAGAAGCCTTCGATAAGGCAAAACAGGATGATAAACCCATATTCCTTTCCATAGGATACTCTACATGCCACTGGTGCCATGTAATGGAAAGGGAGTCCTTTGAGGACCCGCGGGTTGCAGAGCTTATCAACGAAGCGTTCATCCCCGTTAAGGTTGACCGCGAGGAAAGGCCGGATATCGACAGCATATATATGTCTGTCTGCCAGATGCTGACCGGCCGGGGAGGATGGCCCCTTACCATAATCATGACCCCGGAAAAAAAACCCTTCATGGCAGCGACCTACATACCAAAGGAAAGCAGACATGGAATGGCAGGTATGCTTGATATCGTACCTGCAGTGAAGAGTATGTGGACCCTGAAAAGGGAGGAGCTCCTGGCCAACGCAGAGGAGATAGTATCTGCAATATCGAGCGGCGTACATGAGAATATCGGAGGCCCCAGCCTGGACAGGAGCACGCTTGACAGGACATACCAGATGCTCCGCAATAACTTTGATCCTGTTAATGCAGGTTTTGGCAATGCGCCCAAGTTCCCCACCCCACATCATATGACATTCCTGCTGCGTTACTGGAAGAGGTCCCAAGAGAACGAAGCACTTGAGATGGTAGAGCGGACACTTCAGGCAATGCGCATGGGAGGCATTTACGACCATATAGGCTTTGGCTTCCACCGCTATTCCACGGACTCCCGATGGCTGGTGCCTCACTTCGAGAAGATGCTATATGACCAGGCACTCATGTCAATTGCCCTTGCAGAGACTTACCAGGCGACGCAAGATCCCGTCTACAGGGAGAGCGCGGAAGAGGTATTCAGGTATGTGCTCAGGGATATGCACGCCCCTGATGGCGGATTCTATTCAGCCGAAGACGCGGATAGTGAAGGAGAGGAGGGCAGGTTCTATCTGTGGACAGAACAGGAACTGCAGGATGTCCTTGGCCAAGCGGATGCAGGACTGATGCAGGAAATATTCAATACAACTGCCCAGGGGAATTTCCTTGACGAAGCAACCAGGACCCATACAGGCAGAAATATCCTGCACATGGAGGAAAAGCTCGCTGAGATCGCATCCCGCAGGAGAGAAGATTACGAGCGGCTGAAGCGCTCTTACGAAACCTCACGCAGGAAACTGTTCGAACACCGGGAAAAGCGTATACATCCCGCTAAAGATGATAAGATCATGACCGACTGGAACGGCCTGATGATAGTCGCACTCAGCAAGGCCGCCAGAGCCTTCGGTGAACCGGCCTACGCCCGGGAGGCAGCTGCCACTGCAGATTTTGTCATCTCAAAGATGACCGGCCCTGATGGGAGGTTATTCCACAGGTTCCGAGATGGTGATGTAGCCGTTGAGGGATTCCTTGAGGACTATGCATTCTTCATATGGGGGCTTATCGAGCTATATCAGGCTACCTTCAATGTTGAATATCTTAAGCAGGCACTGCATCTTAATGACCGGCTCCTGGCACTCTTCAGGGACAGCATCCACGGAGGTTTCTTCCACACCGCAGAGGACTCGGAAAAGCTCATCCTTCGCAGTAAGGAGATATATGACGGAGCTATTCCCTCCGGCAATTCGGTATGTGCGCTGAACCTGCTTCAGCTTGGACGCATCACCGGGAATACCGATCTTGAAAAGAAGGCATACGAAATATTGCAGCTTTTCTCCGGACAGGTGTCAAGAATACCCCTCGGGTACACCCATCTTATGTGCGCCCTTGATTTTGCAGTCGGCCCCTCCATGGAGATCGTTGTTGCAGGAGATCCTGAAAGTAAGGAAACGCAGGACATTATATCAGATATCAACAGGGAATATTTGCCCAATAAGGTAGTGGTCCTGAAACCCGGTGAAGAGGCGCCGGAAATTACCGGGATTGCAGAGTATGTCGCTGAAATGAGCATGAAGGATGGCAGAACGACAGTGCATATCTGCCGGAACTACAATTGCGAGCTGCCCACAAATGACAGGGAAGAGATACTCAGGCAACTGAAGGGCTGAACCTGGAATATATAAAGGGATATACTTATAGTATACATCTGCAGGCGGACTTAAAAATGACCGGGAAAGATAAGTACTACAATCCTGAAATAGAAACAATGGAAAGAGGAGAACTTGATGCTCTGGTGGAAGAGAGGATAAAGTATACTGTCAGCTATGCAGCTGATAACTCGCTCTTCTATAAAAAATGGTTCAAGGAGCATAATATCCGGCCTTCGGACATCAGGTCGCATGAAGACCTCCTGGAGCTGCCGATCATCTCAGGCAGGACCATACGTGAGAACCAGCCGCCGCATACCAGTGATTTTGGCTTCAGGGCCGTGGACTGGAGAGATGTTTTCACGGTGCATGAGACCAGCGGTACAAGCGGTACTCCCAAATCCTTCTTCCTTACATGGGAGGACTGGGAGCGATACGCTGAGAAATACGCAAGGAGCTTTGTATCCCAGGGATTCGGTCCAGGCGACAGGGTGATCGTGTGCGCTTCCTACGGAATGAACGTGGGTGCCAATACCATGACACTTGCAGCCAGGAACATCGGGATGACGATCATCCCTATAGGGAAATGTAATTTCCCGCCGCGGGTCATGAGCTCCTACGAACCGACCTCGATTGTCGGAAGTGTATTCAAACTTATCAGCCTGGCTAAAATGATGAAGGCACAGGGAATGGACCCGACTGGATCAAGCATTGAGCGGCTGGTCGTAGGTGGCGAGAGCTTTCCGGAAGAATCCCGCAGTTATGTTGCTGAGCTGTGGGGATGTGATGTGTTCAATACCTATGGCAGTACCGAAGGCACCATGTGCGGCGAATGCTCCCATGTAAAAGGGCTGCATGTGCCTGAAGACCTTGTGCATATGGACGTTTACGATCCCCACATGGAAGACTTTGTAGAGGATGGTGAATGCGGCAGGATAGTGCTCACGACCCTGTTGCCCGTAGGTGCCAGATGCGGCAATGTGCTCCTGAATTATGACACCGAGGACACCACTGTGGTACTGGACCGCAGGGAGTGTGCATGCGGAAGAACGCATATGAGAGTATTGAACCCGCAAAGAGAGGCGGAAACCTTCTGGATGTTCGAAACCCCCTTCAACCGGGTCGACATCGAAAAGGGAGTATTCCAGAGAGAGAATATGGAATATCTTACAGGGGAGTACGAAGCTTTCATTTACGGAGGAGAGGATGAGGGAGAGGTCACGCTGAGAGTGAGCCTGGAGTGCGAAAACGCGGACAGCTGCAACAGGGAAGTCGTCGAATCCAACTTCCTGGGATCATTCTTCAAATTTAAAAAAGTACTTGAAGATGCCTACACGCAGGGCAGCCTGAATATTATTTTTAATTACGTGGGACCGGGACAGCTTGAATTCTACCGCATCAAAGGCCGTCCGAAAAGAGTGGTTGACAGGAGATGATCCGGATAGAGAAACTACAGGGAATATTCATATAACAGAATATCCCTGTAAAAGGCCCGGATAAAACCTGCGTCCATAGATATCAAGGCCGCACCATCGGTAATATTGCGAGTCAACGGGGCAAAGGATGCGACTCAGGATGATACATGTATGGTTCAAAAATATAGTTTCAAAATAGCAAAGAAGAGGCTAGAAAAGAAGCTTCTTGAGTCGGATAATATAAGCAAGTAAAATAAAGAGATTATTAAGAAGGATTCTTCGGACTTAACTTTGCTATATGGCTGTAAGGACGCGACTATTTGTAATAAATTGCTAATTGAACAAAAAATGACAAAAATAGAACTAGTTAAACAACTGGTTCTCTCCATTCAATATATTCCTGGTTGGCCTCATATATCTTTTTCAAAATAGTGTATAAAGGACTTCTATGATTTTCTATATTGATTACCAACGTATCTATAGCTCTCGTAATGGGGATTTGTAGCCAGTTGCCTGCGAAAATCTTTCTTTTTTCTGCAGACGAAAGAAAATTCTGTTGACCTTTTTCTTCGCGATAATTTTTAAGTTTCTCTTCATAAAATGAATCGAAGGCAATATTCACAGAAATCCATCCCTCTAATCCTCTACAGGAATCATACTGCACAATCCGGAATTCATCTAGCTTCATCGGATAGCTTGAACTTCGGATTTTTTGGGAAGTACCGTCCCATACTAAATATCCTTGCTTTTCAAGCATTCTAGCAAACGAGCATGATTCTTTATTAATATCCTTTGATGGCACGCAGAATAACATATCTATATTTTCATTTTTGTCTGCTCTGTTCTGATCAATCAATTCAGTATGGATATTCAAATCATACTTACCAATGAATATTATCACTTTACCACCATATGATTCATCGTTAACTTTAACATCCCAATCAAGTCCTGTTTCTTTTGAAAACACAGTAATAAATCGACTCAAATTGGGCTTCTGCCGCAAACTCATTTTCAATGGCACTACCTGACTGCAGCTCTTAATAGTTGGATGATATCTCCAATCGCAGGATACAGGGCTTCTAATCAACTGGTTAATTCCATGAGCAATGATTATTTTTTTGAAACCAAATAATTTGTATAGAATATCTCTTTCAAGAGGCTTCCAATCTTGTGCTTCATCTACCATTATATAATCCCAATATAACAATTCAGACTTTTCTATGGTTTTTAGTGCCACCTCTAATTTCTGTTTAGCGAATTCTTGAGATAGATACTCTAGGAGTTTTTCCTTATACTCCTCACTGTCTATATTACTAGTTCCAACATCTGTTCCCGCAATTCCTGTCACATAATATAATTTTCCCAAGTAACTATGCCAAGTACGAATTTGAATTGATTCTTCAACACCATCTGATATTTGCAACAGAGCAAAAAGTCTTTTAATATCTGCAACAAGAGCATTATTATAAGTAAGAATCAAAATCCTTAACCCATAATCTTCGTAAAGGTTATGTGCCACGTTTAAAAGGCAGTAAGTTTTTCCTGTACCACCTTTACCTCTGTAAATCAAAAGTTGTTGTCCAAGTTTTTCAACGTAGTTTTGATTCTTTATATATGCCCTACATATGCGTTCCATTTTTTCCCGATCTAATCGACTTGGGGATATTTTTTCAGTCAGTTTAAATACAAGAGTTTCAATATAATTGTCAGATGTATTTGTTAGGGATGATTTATATACATCATATTCTCCATTAAAAACTAATTTTGATATTGATTGCTTTAATAGAGATTGCCAAAATTGCTCGAGTGTAAAGTCTGAAAGAATGATATGATATTTGACTGGAGAACCTTTTATGAAGTCCGGCAAATGCTTAATTAAGACGTTGGGAAGAAAAACAAAGTTTGTAACATTCAACTTGCCTTTTAAGTGAAGATAATTCATTAATGAGAACATTTGATTTCGGCTTTGGTGTAAAGGCCAAGAGTCATTTCCATTATACTTTACAATAATCTCAGGTCCTTCAAAGCGGATATTCCCTATATCGTGTGCTTTGACCTCTATAACAGTACAAAAATCAAGTATTTTGACTCGTTTTAATTGAGGTTTTTCTTTTTGCGCATTATCTTCCCAATTAACATTTATATAGTAATTATTAAATTTTCCAAACACAACAAGGTCTATATCTTGTATTTTCTGGCCATAGCATTGTGCAGAGACAATAATATCTATTCTATTTTCTTCTGTTCTCAGTTGAGGGTCTTTTTCAAAAAGCTCTTTAAGAAGACAACCATATTCATATTCCTTAGATCCCACTGGTCCCTTAATCTGAACAACCATAACATATCACAAACAGTTAACTTTGCTTAAGTATGTCTTTAGTCAATAAGTAAATATTGTCTTTTAATTTCTGCTTTCGATCAATACAAAGTTGTCAAATTAATTTAGAACACGTAAAGTACATATTCTATAACTTGTTTAAAAAAGATTAATGCAGTATTGTGGAACAGGCTCTGCCATTTATTTTGCGCAGAGTGCCTATGTAGGAAATGCTCAATTGCCTGCCCATCTCATGAATCACTTGTAGTAATTTTCACATGATATCCTTTCCAGAATGAGTAAAATGTGGGAGGTGTATGAGATGGGTAGGAATTTGAGCCCTCGCATAATAAAGAGAGAAATAGGTATCTCAATTATTTGTGCACTGAAATTTTGTTATCCTTTTTTCCATACTTTTCTTTTGAAATATATCTAGTGGAATTAATAACACTTTTTTATACAAAAATAGTGTCGTAACATTTTTAAATAACTAAGTGAAAATAACACTACTATTAAATATTGTTTAAGAAGAAGGAGCAAGTAATTATGGGTTTAATTAAAACACTTATACTATGTGTTGTAGGCATTTTTGCAATTCTTATTCTAACTGCAGTTATTTCGGCTTTTATGTTTGGAATGAGTACAGACAGTGAAGCAGGTGAAGTTGAAGTTGATTCAAATAACCAAGTATCAACCTCAGCTACTGGAGAAGACACTTCGACAGAATATGAGCAAATACCTGCCAAAGTATATAGCATGAACGAAAATATCAATCTCGATTACTTAACTTATAAGGTTACAAAGGCTGAAACTTTTGATAAAATGGGTCCTACTGCATATAACAAAGAAACGAATGGTAAGTTTATCAAAGTTTACATCGATATAACTAATAACGCTAAAGAAACACAGAATATTTTTAGTCCCCGATTCAGAATAGAAGACAACCAAGAAAGAATATATGACCGACTCTCAGATGACAGCATATACATTGCAGATTACATTGAATTTGGAAAACAAGTTCAACCGGGATTAATGACATCAGGAGCAATTGTTTTTGAGCTTCCAAAAGATTCTTCCAACTTGAAACTGATTATATCAGGTGATTGGACATCTACATCTGAAGTAAAGGTAGATTTATCCAATATTCAAGATATTGGAGTAGATACAACTTCACAAGATGAGCAAGATGAAACAATGGATGCGCTAATGGAAGAATCTTATGCGAGAACAGAGGAAATGATGCAGGCAAGTTATTGAGATAGAACTACCTTCCTTACATCACTTACCTTTAACAAAATCATCTTCTTTTGTCTTTTTTGAACAAATGAAAACATCCTTACATTTAATCCTACATCCCCAGCCTCTCTCTTGCATGAGCATTCAAAGTAAATGGCTTATGGAGATGCTGCCAATATTTTTATTGATACAATACTTGTTATTCTTCAACTGGGATCAATTGCTTACTTACAATCAAAAGGAATTAAGTATACTCCTGACGCATAACACAAAAGTTTTCTTTTAATTCTTGCTTTAAAATTTAATGATGCTCTACTACATCATATCCCGAATTCATAAGCGTTTAACCTGCGGGACTGTGCTATCGGTTTCCAAGCAGTGCCCATAACTGCAAAAATATCATATCTCATATGCACGTATTCTAACCTGAGATCATCAGACACCGGACAGGACCATACAAGGAATGATAAAAATGAGGTATCCTGAAGAAGAACTGATCATGGCCGCCCGGGACATCCGGTATCTGCTCGACAAGGGATACCCTAAAGGCAGTGCAGTCAGATTCGTAGGCGATCATTATAGCCTTGCGAAAGACCGCAGGTTCATACTCTCAAGGAATGTGGTTGCACCGGACATAGCATCTGCCCGCCGGATGAAGAGCGTTCCGTGCAGTGATATCAGGGACCGCGAGGTACTCATTGACGGGTACAATGTACTGATAACCATTGAGAGCTACCTGAAGGGCGAGGAGATGTGGGTAGGAGATGACGGCTTCATCCGGGACAACAGGAGAGTCTTCAGGAGCCATGTCAATGATGGGTCAACAGTCAGATCAGTCGGGCTCATGCTGTCTGTGGCCAGCAGGAATGCAGCCGGAATGGTCACGATCTTGCTGGACGAGCAGATGAGTATGAGCGGACAGCTTGTACTTCTGATCAGGCAGAGGATGGCTGAAGCAGGCATCAAAGGACGCGTCCTTACATCAGCAAGCACTGACCACGACCTGAAAAGAGCCGGGAGCAGTGCTATAGTGGCAACCGCCGACGGAGTGATAATAGATGCTGTAGGAACGGTCGTCGATATCCCGAGCTGCATAATAAAAGAAGATACTTGCAGCCGGAAATTGCTTTATTCATTGGGTCACAGTACAGACAGGATAACACAAGGATAATGCGAATAAAATGAAAAAGATAGGAATTGCAATAACAGACCCTGATGACTGGACTGCAAAAGCCCTGGCGGACAGCATAAGAAAAAGAGGAACAGAACCGTTCGTATTTGACCTCAGGCATGCAAAGACCGGCATTGGTACAGGACTTGACTATAAGGTGAACGGCACTGACCTTGCCGGGCTTGATGCGATCATCGTACGCGACATGGGTGCAGGAAAGAATGATGCTGTCACCTTCCGTTTTGACATACTGAGGCAGCTTGAGAGCGAAGGCCTGCTGATTGCCAATCCTCCTGTGGCGATACAGAACGCTGCAAACAAATATCACTCCTCCTACCTTTTCTCAAAGGCGGGGCTGCCTGCCCCCAGGACAAAGGTGGTCCAGGACATAGACTCTGCAACTGAGGCGCTGGCTTCCTTCAATGATGCCGTGTTGAAACCCGTTTTCGGATACAAGGGCATCGGGATATACCGCATCAGGAACGGGGATGTCATCAGGCCTGACGGCACAGAAGAACATACGGATATAGAGAAACTGGTATCATCCCTGCTTGAGGAGAAGGGCATGCTGTACATCCAGGAGTTCGTGGAGAGCTCGGGGAAAGATACAAGGGCATTCGTTGTTGACGGAAAGGTCATAGGTGCGATCTACCGCAGGGCGGCTCAGGGCTGGTGGCTGAACAACCTGAGCCAGGGAGGCAGCGCTGAACAGTGCACGCTTACACCCGTGCAGGAAAGCATATGTGAAAGGGCGGCTCAGGCCGTGGGTGCGATATATGCAGGGGTCGACATCATCGAAGGTCCCGGGGGAAGCATGCTGCTGGAGATAAATGGCACGCCCTCGGGAGCAGGCATATATAAGGCATGGAATACCAATGTGGCTGATCATATAGTAGAGGCTGTCCTGAAACGCCTTTAAAGAATAATTTAAGATATATAAGGATCAAATACCTTTCTAAAAGCAAATTGTAAAAAGGTTGTAGATGAGATGGTTGAATATAAACAGTGCATTATAGTGAGGGATGACCTGAAATTGTCCCCCGGGAAGCTTGCGGTCCAGGTGGCCCACGCCGCAGTCTCATCCGCGGAATGGGCCGACCGCTCCACACTTGAAAAATGGAAGGAGGGAGGGCAGAAGAAAGTCGTTCTGCGTGTGCCCAACACCCAGGGCCTCTTTGAGCTAAAGGAGCTGGCAAGAAGGCAGAACATATCCACCGCCCTTATTCAGGATGCAGGGCTTACGGAGATCAAGCCGGGCACCATCACGGTCCTTGGCATAGGGCCTGCTAAAGAGGAAGAGCTGAACAAGATCACGGGCAATTTGAAATTACTGTGATACTGCACCCGGGAATCAACATCCGAGGGATGGAATGAGATCATTTGAAAAAAGGTATCCATTATTGATGGTCTTTATACTTATCACAGGCTCTGTCATGTCCCTGGGATGTGTTTCTGAACCTGTGCAAAAAATAGGGGAATATATTGCCCCTTCATCAATTGCCTACATGCAGAATGAGAAGGTATATGATGTCGATCCTTTAAGACTGACCGTGCCTGTGGTACCGGCACAGCCCCCTTTCAGGTACGACAGCCGGCCCCTTGCAGAGAAGACAATAGGCTCGCCGGGGTACCAGCTTGCAAGCAGTTATTACTACAATACATTCTATGAAGGTAGCGAAGGAGTCGTCAGCATCTCTGTTGAGAACCTGGGCGATAGTACGGTCCTTGCTTACGAGTTAGGCCTGCTTGATGCGGATACTGATACCTGGTACGGCCAGGATAGCAGCACTACCATCATCCCGGGAGAGGATAAGAAATTAGGCTACGTGTCCGTATATGTTCCCGAAGGTGCACAGGAAATGAAACTGAAGCTTGGCCTGTCGGTCCTTGTCAAGACACAGTCCGGTCAGTGGTATGACTATGAAAGGCAGTACTTCGATGAATTCGTAATTGATGCTGCACAAGAGCCGCAGATGGAGGACCCGGAACACATTTCAAATCCCGGCAGCATCTTCAGCCTTATGAACAGTAAGATAGACCCGTACGATACAGGCGTCCGTAAGATGGCTGCAGTATCCGCAAAGAAATATCCCGGGCAGTACAATATCTACCAGATCTGCTCCCTTTTTGACGATACGAAGAACACAATAGATTATATCAGCGATCCGCGGGGCAGGGATCTGTGGTCTGCGCCGGGGGATACCCTGGAAATAGGTGCCGGCGATTGTGACGACTATTCCATACTGCTGGCTTCCCTTGTCGAAGCCATAGGAGGTACGTCCAGGATATATCTCACTGACACCCATGCCTTTGCATCTGTATATATAGGAAATGCAAGTAACACTGCACTTACAGTTGAGGCAATACGCCAGTATTACGGCGATCTGCCTGTGTATTATACGACAGACGAATATGGGTCGTGGCTTATACTGGACCCGACATCAAGTGTTTATGCGGGAGGGCTTCCCGCGGGTACGGCACCTGTAAAAGGAGGATGGACCTTCCAGAATACGTCGCAGGTCATTGTAATAGACGTCGCACCCAAGGACCAGGAGTGAATCATGAACATACCACCTGTGGAAAAACAGATCGGCATCGAACTATACTGCACTTCCCTGCACGGGATTGGCGGGGAACTTAGACAGGAAATAGAGGACTTCATTGTAAAGGAGATCACCAACCGAGAGGAGGGAGACTCCGGAAAGCAGCTGGTCCTGGAACTTACCAAGAGCAACTGGGACATGCATCACGTGGTACGGGACATATCCAGAAAGCTGGGCATCAGCCAGAAACGCATTGGCTTTGCCGGCACAAAGGACAAAAGGGCAAGGACCATCCAGAAGATCAGTATATATGATGCAAAAGAGGAAGATATCAGGGACTTCTACCTTAAGGACGTGGAGCTGAAGGTGATCGGCAGGTCCAGCAGGTCTGTTGAGCTTGGCGACCTTTTCGGGAACGAGTTTGTGATAACCGTGAGGGATATAGGATGCGGGCAGGAAAAGCTCAGGCAGACACTGGACGGAATAACCGCAGAGATCATATCTTTTGGAGGAGTTCCGAACTTCTTCGGGATACAGCGCTTTGGAGCCACCCGGCCGGTGACGCATCTTGTTGGAATGGAAATACTGCAGGGAGATTTCGAGAAGGCAGCGCTGACATACATAGCCAGGTCGTTCCCCGATGAGCCGGACGATGTGAGAGAGGTGCGTGACCTTGTATGGGAGACCCGGGACTTTGCAGAAGGACTGAAGACATACCCCCTGCGCCTGAGATATGAAAGGGCGATGATGCACTACCTTGTAGAGAATCCGGGAGATTATGCCGGTTCGTTCCGCGTACTTGCCCAGAACATCAGCAAGATGTTCGTGCACGCCTATCAGTCATACATGTTCAACCGGATAATATGCAAACGCATAAATGATGGGATACCGCTTGACGCTGCCGTGCCCGGGGACATAGTGTGCTTCAAGAACACGGAAGGACTGCCGGATGTGACAAGAACCCAGCAGGTCACCGAAGAGAACCTTGAGGGCATGAACAACCTTGTGAAACGGAAAAGGGCTTTTGTGACCGCGCCGCTCATAGGCTACAATACACCCCTTGCATCCGGTGCTCCGGGAAAGATAGAAAGGGATATATTCGAAGCTGCAGGCGTCCCTGCAGAGAGCTTCAGAGTACCCGGGATGCCGGAACTGGCTTCTGCCGGGCTGCGCAGGGAAATACTGCTTCATTGCGAGCCTTCGTTTGAAGTCGCAGAGGATGAGCTCAACCCCGGAAGGTCAAAGGCTGTCCTTCGGTTCATGCTCCCGAAAGGAAGCTACGCAACTATTGTGCTCAGGGAGTACATGAAGGTAGAGCCGATGAAAATGAGTTGAGGGAGCAGTCCCTCTTATAATCATATTTTATGCGGTCACTTTGCTTTCAGGAAAGCATTGCCTCGATAAATGCCTTGAAAGGAGGAGATGGCCTCCCGGGTCTGGATTTGAACTCGGGGTGGAACTGGGACCCGAAAAAGAATTTCTTTCCGGGGATCTCTGCAATTTCCATCCGATTCCTGTTCTTGCCTGAGAATACCATGCCCTTTTCCTCTATCCTGTCAACAAAGTTAGGATTGACCTCGTACCTGTGCCTATGGCGCTCGATTATTTTCGAACAGCCATAAACCTTTTCGGCGAGGGAGCATGATTTAAGGTCTGCCTCATAGTCACCTAGCCTCATTGTGGCACCCATATCAACCACGTTCTCCTGTTCAGGAAGTATATCTATTACCGGATAGGGAGTGTTCTCATCGAACTCCGTGCTGTTCGCATTCTCCAGCCCGGCGACGCTTCTTGCAAATTCGATAACTGAGAGCTGCATCCCAAGGCAGAGCCCCAGGTAGGGGATGTCGTTCTCGCGGGCGAACCTGATAGCCATGATCTTGCCTTCAACACCCCTTTCCCCGAAACCCCCGGGAACAAGTATCCCATCGTACTTTGACAATGTTGCCACTGAAGAGGGATCCTTTTCGAAGGATTCCGCGTTTATCCACGTTGCACAGTAATTTACCCCGCACTCAATAGCTGCATGCTTGACAGACGCGCTTATGCTGAGATAGGAATCTTCAAGATGGGTGTATTTCCCCACAATGCCTATATTGACCATGCCCTTGAGACTGTGCATCCTGTCGACCATCTCAGCCCAGGACGTATCCACACTGTCCGACTGGAGGTTCATCAGCTTCATCAGGTAATCGGTCAACCCTTCCTTTTCCATCATAAGCGGGACTTCATAGATATCTTTTGCATCGTGGGCGCTTATAACAGCCTCCTCCGGGACATCACAGAAGAGGGCGATCTTCGAAACAGTGCTGTCAAGCAGCGGTTCCTTGCATCTTGTGACAATGACATTGGGAGTTAAACCAAGTTCCCTCAGTTCCTTTACCGAGTGCTGGGTGGGCTTGGTCTTCTGGTCTCCCTGCGGGTCCAGGGGCACCAGTGTAACATGGACGAATGCCAGGTCACCCTTGGGCTCTTCCCTGTGCATCTGCCGGACTGCCTCCAGGAAAGGCATGCTTTCGATGTCACCGACAGTACCTCCCACTTCGATAAGGCATACATCTGCACCGCTCTTTGCAGCGACCTTCCTTATGCGATCCTTTATCTCATTTGTTATATGAGGGATTATCTGCACGGTCTTGCCCAGATATTCACCGCGGCGCTCCTTTAAGATCACCGCCTGGTAAACCTTTCCTGTTGTCAGGTTGTGCTCCCTTGTAAGCTCGGTATCAAGAAAGCGTTCGTAGTTGCCAAGGTCCAGGTCAACCTCGCCGCCATCTTTCAGCACAAAGACCTCACCATGCTGGAAAGGGCTCATTGTACCTGCATCGATATTGATGTAAGGATCTATCTTTATGGCTGTTACCTTGTAGCCCTTGTTCTTCAGGTTGCGCCCGATAGAAGCGGTGGTTATTCCCTTGCCGAGCCCGCTCATTACTCCGCCGGTTACTATAATATACTTCATGTGATGCATCGCCTTGTTTTTATTTGAATATTGGAAGTCTGATCAATAATAATGCCATTATGAAAGTAAGAAGGATCGAATAGAAGACCGACGGATAGAACCCGAAGAAAGATCCAAGATCCACGGAAAGCAATATCATGGCCATGATCACCACAGACATAAGGAATACAAAAGCTGCTACCATGTAAACCGATCGGGAGGACACCAGCTCAAAGACAGAGCTTACCATCTGCAGTGAGATCTCAGGAAGCTGTGCGCCCCAGTTGTCCCTGCGATCTTTGCGCCCGTAGGAAGAACTCCTGTTTGGAGTTGATAGTGATTTGTCCACATCGACCGTGAAATTGGCGTCATCCGGACCAGGCAGCCCGACATTGAAATCAAAGCCGGCTTTTTTGGAACCATAGCCGACTGTAACGAATAACTGCCCCCTGGTGTAGAGCCTCCCTCCATAAGGTATCCTGGCTATTATCGGGATGTACTCTTCGTGCCGGACGTAAGGGTTGTCCTCAAGCATGGTAATATTCTCACGCAGGGAATCGCTCAGGGTGAGGTTCACATGAGTGGGAGCACCGTAATTGATCATCACCAGTTCAAAACTTCGTTCCTCACCCGGAGACAAAGGCATCTCAACCGTAGTGATATCGAATTCAATAGAGTTGACTCCAAGCCTGTTAATGTGCACCTGTTGCAATTGTGTGTCCTCGCCGGCTATTCCCTGAGGTCAGGAGGAAGCATATTTGGAATGCCCTCTTCAATGGGATAGTATTCTTTGCATTTCGGACAATAAAGAGTACCGGAAATGACCTCATTCCCTTCCTCCTTTTCAATGTTGAGGATAAGGTCGCCCTTGCATACGGGGCAGGCAAGAATTTCCATAAGGTCCTTTTTCATCTCGATCAGTACCTACCAATATATTACAATGATATAAGTTTTTGCAATAATAATAACCCATGGCAGAAAGTCCCCCCGGGAACGTGACTTATGAGACATAAGGTTAATTTAGTTCCTGCTTATACCATAAGCCATGTTTGAGGTTCTCACCAGTGCCCTTGACTTTGCTATTCCCATCCTGGTAGTAATATTCATCGGGCTGTTTGGGACCGGCGTCCTTATAGAGATGGGACTGATGCAGAAGTTATCACGCTTTGCAAGCCCCGTATTCAGATATACTAACCTGCCGGACACATGCGCTTCATCATTTGTTGTGTCCATGGGATCGACTGTTGCAGCTAACACCATGGTGGTCAATTTCCGGGATAACGGATGCATCACCAGCAGGGAGGCAACCCTGTGCGCTGTGATGAACAGTACGCCTGCATATATGAGGGAGATATTCACTTATCAGATACCTATAGTGCTGCCTGCACTGGGCCCGGTTGTCGGCGGCTTCTACGTGATGGTCTTCATACTGACAGCTATCGTGAAAGTGACCCTTGTGATCATTCTGAGCAGACTGCTCCTGAAGAAAAATCCATGCAAGTTCGAGGAGACGATCACTGATAAAAAAGTAAGCCTTAAGGATGCGGTCAAAAAGGCGCTGGCAAAGAACAGGAAACTATTCGTAAAGATAGCTGTGGTCTATCTGGCAATGACAACACTGGTGTTCTACCTCCGGGACAGGGGTGCCTTTGAAGTGTTCAGTGTCCTGCCAGTTGCTGAGACCTTTGGCATCCCTCCTGAAAGCATAGTGCCTCTTACAAGTTTTGTTGCAAGCCCCATCCTGGGGATATCTATGCTGGGCCCAATGCTAAGTAATAACGGGATATCACCCCTGCAGGCGATGATCGTACTCATGCTTGGCAGTATGTTCATGCTCCCCATATTCAGTATCCGTACCCTTCTGCCCAGGTACATATCCATATTCGGCGCACGGACAGGCATAGGAATAGTAACCTTTTCAACCGGTGTAAGTATACTTGTGCGGTTTGTCGTGCTGCTGGTTCTCTTATCCGTTGCAAATCAGCCGTAAGGACCTTCGGAGTCGGATTATAGTCACTTTCCTGCAGAGAATCTTTTTTGCGGGGTCAGGATAGCTTTGATCTTTTAAATCAAATGATGATAATGCAAATAGTGGTGCGCGTATTTTAATCAATAAATTAATATATAATATAACCTTCTATATATTAACGTGACAATGAAAGTCACATAACTATTACAAATGTGCAATATTTGCACACCTACTATAAAGGGAGATACAGACAATATGGCAAAAATAATGATTGTGGACGACGCCGCATTTATGCGCATGGTCATCAAGGATATTCTGAAAAAGAATGGTCATGAGGTCGTGGCTGAATGCATCGACGGACTTGACGCTGTCCAGAAATACCCTCAGTTCAAACCGGAATTAGTCTTCATGGACATCGTTATGCCAAACATGGAAGGTATCGACGCACTGAAGAAGATAATGCAGATGGACCCGTCAGCAAGGATCGTCATGTGCTCATCCATTGGGCAGCAGTCAGTGGTTACTGATGCTTTGAAAAGCGGAGCCCTTGATTTTATTGTGAAGCCGTTCGATGCTGCAAAGGTCCTGGAAGTTATCGGAAAAGTAATTTAAATGACGATCAATGTCCTTGTAGTCGATGACTCGGCGCTGATGCGCAAGGTTATCTCTGACATCCTTTCAGAGGATGGGGAAATAAAAGTAATAGGCACAGCAAGGAACGGTCTCGACGCAGTGGAAAAAGTTGAGAAGCTCAGACCTGACGTAGTTACTCTTGATATCGAGATGCCAACACTTGACGGATTGCATGCGCTCGGATATATCATGAGCGAGTGCCCGACACCGGTAGTAATACTTACGGCTGTCGATCCGAGGTCCGCCGAGAAGACACTGAATGCTTTTGAATATGGCGCTGTTGACTTTATCCAGAAACCTTCCGGCAACATCAGTCTGAATATATCGGATATAGCTAACGACATTCGCTTAAAGGTAAAGATCGCAGCGAAAGTGGATCTTAAAAAGCTGGGGTTTATGGAAGAACACGTTCACTCCCGGGAAACAGCTGTGAAGGAACAGCCGGATATGACCGCAAAGCCAGTTGAAGAGCCAAGAAAGAAACCCTTGTCCAATCAGAAGATACTGGCGATAGCTTCATCCACAGGAGGGCCGCGGGCACTTGAACAGGTAGTTCCCAAACTGCCGGGCGATCTCAGGGTGCCTGTCGTCATAGTGCAGCACATGCCTGCCGGTTTTACTGCATCTCTTGCACAAAGGCTGGACACGCAGTCACAACTTACTGTGTGTGAAGCTAAGAACGGAGACGTACTTCAGGCAGGTGTCGTTTACATTGCTCCCGGCAACTACCACATGGAGATAGTACAGAAGAACATCAACGGAAGAACATCCGAGGTTGTTGCCCTTAACCAGAATCCCCGTGAACAGGGTGTGAGGCCATGCGCAAACATCCTTTTTAAATCGCTGGTTCCTCTCTACGGACAGAACATACTGGCCGTAGTTCTCACCGGAATGGGAGCGGACGGAGCGGACGGAGCGGAAGGGATCAAGAGAGCAGGTGGTAAAGTGATAACCGAAGATGAGAAGTCCTGTGTGGTTTACGGTATGCCAAAAGTGATTGTTCAACGCGGTCTGTCGGATAGTGTCGTAACCCTTGAAAAGATCTCAAGCGAGATAGTTCAGATGTTAAAATAGCCTGGTGATCAAAATGAGAACCTACATTATACCAATGAGATTGAAAGGGGCGTGAATAAACGTGGATATGTCTGAGTATAAGGATATCTTCAAAGCAGAATCTGAAGAGCACCTGCAGCATCTGAACGAATCGCTGCTCGGGCTTGAACAGAACCCCAGGGAGATCGAATATATCAACACGATGTTCCGCTCTGCACATACATTAAAAGGAATGTCAGCCACCATGGGATTCAGCACCATTGCGGAACTTACCCATGAAATGGAAAACCTGATGGACATGGTCCGCAAATGCCAGGTAACTGTTAGTGACTCACTTATCGACATACTCTTTGAATGCCTTGATACGCTCGAGGCCCTTGTAGAAAGCGTGGACAGCAATAAAGAGGTAAACATATCTCACCTGCAAGCCAGCCTTATGCAGGCCATGGAGGGTACCATTTGCACCGGTGAAACTATCAGCACGATCGCAAATGGTCTTGCTGAAATGGTTCCTGCCGGCACAGGGGAATCATCAGGGCCGGCCTCTGAAGCAGCAATGCATATTCGGTTCTCGGCTACAGAGAATGAAAATATCGAAACTGCGCGTGAGGATGGCAACAGGGTCGTTGAATTAAAGGTCGTGCTTGACCCATCCTGTGTGCTGAAGTCAGCACGGTCCACACTTGTTCTTATAAATCTGTCAAAAATAGGAAAGATCATTCGCTGTGTGCCATCAGAAGCAGATCTGGAGGACGAGAAGTTCAACCTGGAGTTCACGGTCATCCTTGCCACAAAAGAAGATGATTCGAGCATTACAGGAGCGATCCGGAGGATATCGGAAATAAAGGCTGTCGATATCTCACCCCTCTACAGTTGTGAAACGGATGGATCCGAAATCCGGGAAAAAGAAAGCAGTGAAGAGCCCCAGCAGTGCGCTTCAGCGGTCAAGAGATCCGAATCTGTAAAAAGTATCCAGAGTGTAAGGGTCAATATTGAGCGTCTTGACAATCTCATGAATCTTGTGGGTGAGCTGATAATCAACAAGATAAGGCTGAATCAGCTTGCTTCCGACCTCAATGCCAAAAGCCTGGATGAATCCCTGGCCAATCTGGACCGCCTGACGAATGAGATCCAGAACGAAGTAATGGAATCAAGAATGGTTCCCATCGACCAGGTCTTCAGCAGGTTCCCCCGGATGGTAAGGGATCTTGCGAAACATGAAGGGAAGCAGGTTAATCTCGTTATAGAAGGAAAGGAGATCGAGCTTGACAGAACGGTCCTTGATGAGATAGGTGATCCACTTGTGCATCTCCTGCGCAATGCTGTCGATCACGGGATTGAAACTGTTGAAGAGCGTATCAAGCTCGGCAAGCCGGTTGCTGGTTTTGTCGGCCTTTCAGCTTCAAGGCAGAGAAACAGTGTAATAATAGAGGTCGAAGATGACGGGAAAGGCATGGACCCTGTGCATCTGAGAGGCATTGCTGTTAAAAAGGGGATCATGAGCCGTGAAGAAGCTGACAAGCTATCTGACATGGACGCATTGAACCTCATATTTGTGGCCGGTTTCAGCGGTGCAAAGGCAATTACCGATATTTCCGGCAGGGGAGTCGGCATGGATGCTGTCAAGACGAAGATAGAGGCTCTTGGAGGTACCGTTAAGGTAAGCTCGGTGCCTGGCAGTGGAAGCTCTATCAAACTGCAGCTTCCCCTGACCGTTGCTATCATCCAGTCCCTGATGGTGACCATTGCAGGCGAAACGTATGCCATACCTCTTGCAAACGTGGTGAGGGACGTGGGCATAAAGGCAAGGGACATCAAGACGATCGAAGGAAAAGAGGTGATCCTGCTGCGTGGAGAAGTGCTGCCGCTGCTGAGGCTGTGTGATGTGCTCCAGTGCCCGGGAGGGGCTGAGAAGAAAGAGAATCTCATAGTGGTCGTTGTGGAACGAATGGGAAACAGCATTGGATTTGTAGTTGATCAGCTCCTGGGGCAGCAGGAAGTGATCATCAAGACACTTGACAATAAACTCTTAAAGAATACAAGGGGATTCGCAGGTGCCACCATCCTGGGGGATGGAAGCGTTGCGCTAATTCTTGATATTGCAACTTTGATATGATATGATGAGGGTATAAACATGACTGAAATGGACGAAATGGCAAAGGGAGCATTCCAGGAAGCCGGGAACATAGGAATGGGCCATCTGGCAACCTCGCTCTCAAAAATGGTCAACAGAGAGGTAAAGATAGATATCCCTGTCGTAGAGATGCTCTCACTGGACGAGATAATCTCCCGGGCATCTAATGGAAAGCAGAAGAGCGTTGTAGGAATACACCTGAGCATCTCGGGAGATGTGACCGGAGGGACTCTGATCCTTTTACCAAAATTCTCAGCGCTTTCATTCTCAGACCTCCTTTTGAAAAAATCGATAGGCACCACCACAAAGATAGAAGAGGCGGAGACCAGGAAGCTTAGAGAGATGGGAGTTCGCCTCTGCAGTTCCTACATGCGCGTGGTCAACGAGTTCCTCGGGATCAACCTTGCTATCGGGGACCCGAAGATGGATGTGAATATGGAGGGGGTATCGCAGTTCATTAAGCAGGAGATCGGCCAGTTAGCTGACGATTTCATAGTCGTTAAAGGAGAATGCTATATCCCATCCACTAACTCGAGGAACGAATTTAACATGCTGTTCGAACCTGAGGCAAGCGACATCATAATGGCTGCCATCATGAAAAAGATGATGGGATGAGATGAGCAATTCCCACTTTGCCCTGGACATAGGTACCAGGACCGTTGTGGGGCTCATTGTGGAAGGAGAGCCCCTGGAGGTAAAAGCCGCATGCATCTGTGAGCATGAAGAGCGTAGCATGCATGACGGGCAGATACACGACGTGGAAAAGGTTGCACAGGTCGTAGGCAAAGTAAAGGCCGAGCTTGAAAAACAGACAGGTTACACACTTACAAGGGCCTGCGTGGCAGTTGCCGGCAGGGCTCTTAGAACATCTAAAGCAAAACTGTCCATAGACCTGCCTTACAGGGAGATAACTGAAAAGGACGTGTCAGAGATCGAATTTGAAGCTGTTGCGAGGGCCGGTACTGATATAGGCAGCTCAGAGAGGTTCAACTGTGTGGGTTATTCGGTCATCGGATACGAACTTGACGGGCAGAGGATCTCTAATATCAAGGGACATAGTGGAAGCTCTATTTCAGTTGAAGTTCTTGCAACTTTTTTACCGGAAGCTGTTGTGAACAGTATGTTTGCCGTGCTTGCCAGGTGCGGTATGGAAGCCGCAAGTATCACTCTGGAACCCATAGCTGCGCTGACTGTTGCTATCCCTGTGGATATGCGCAAGCAGAACCTGGCACTTGTGGATATCGGGGCAGGTACATCAGATATCGCTGTGACCAATGAAGGAACGGTGACAGGCTATGGCATGGTTGCCGAGGCAGGAGATGAGATCACCGATTTCATATGCGACCATTACCTGGTAGATTTCAAAAAGGGTGAAGAGATCAAGCAGAAACTCTCCACATGCGAGCAGATAGAGATACATGATTTTTTTGGCAATGTTACCGGGATGCAAACTGCAGAGGTCATATCTGAAATCAGCGGCGAAGTGGACAAACTCGCCCTGCACATAGCGGATGAGATACTTGCGATCAATGGAAAACCTCCCCGTGCAGTTGTCCTTGTCGGAGGAGGGGCACAGACAGTCACACTGAAAAAGCAGCTTGCAGTACACCTGGGGGTGCCTGTGCAGCGGATAGGGACACGTCTCCCGAAGATGATAGAACAATTCAAAGACCACACCGGCAAGGTCACGGGTGCCGATATGATCACACCTCTTGGCATAGCCCTGACAGCTATCCGGAACACGGGCATTATATTCACGGAGCTTACTGTTAACGGTACAGCCATCCATATAATGGCACTGAACGACCTCTCGGTGATGGATGCTCTTGTAGCCACACGCATAAAAAGGCTTTATCCGCGTCCCGGGCTTGCTCTCACGCTCAAGGTCAACTCCGAGTTCATTACTATCGAGGGCGGTACCGGGAAGCATGCCGGCATCCTGCTGGATGGAAAGAAAGCGAACCTTGCGGACCCGGTTCACAAAGGTTCCGCAATAGAGTTCGAACCGCCTGCAGACGGCAGTAATGCGAGCATAACTATCAGAGAGCTCGTCTCAAAAATGAAAATGCCACTTTTTACAGATATTATCCTCAATGGCCAGAAAACCAGGCAAATGACCCTCATTCTTGTGAATGGGAAGAGAGCCTCACCTGAAGATATGGTGCCTGACAGGGCAGAGGTCACTATCGGACCTGCAACCCTCAAAGAGTTGCTGCATAGCAGGGCAGGTAATGGTACTGAGAACAAGATACATGTCACGGTCAATAGGAGGCCAAAACCCCTCTGCACGAAAAAATATACGATCGAGCTGAACGGAAATGTGGTCTACCCCGGTGATCTTTCCAATACTCCCCTCAAAGATACGGACATGATACAGATACATGAAACTGATACCATATGGACTGTTAATGATATCGTTGAAATGCCCGGGAGCGGGAAGAATATCAGCGTGATCCTGAACGGTGAAAAAGTGGCGTTTAACGGTCATGAAGATTCCATAATTGTCAATGGAAGGAAGGCAGAACTTTCAGAAATGGTGTTCGATGGTGATGATATCACGATAACGGAAGGGACCGGAGAGAGACCGATCCTTTCCAGCCTTTTTGAATTCATGGATATAAACAGAGAGGAGCTTGTCGGAAAAAGCATCAAGCTCCTTGCAAACGGCGCACCCGCCCGTTTTACAACACCATTGAAGAACGGGGACATTATCAGAATAGAATTCATGGAGGTTAAGAATGCTTAAGACTGCTGAGAGACATGCGACAAAAGAAGATGCAGACCTTGCAGTGCTCAAGGGTCTGATCAAGGAAAAACTCGGATTTAACTGTGAGTACTACAAGAATTCCCACTTCAAAAGGAGAATAGATGTCAGATTGAGAGCTTCAGGCTCGAAGAACTACGGGGACTATGTCAAGCTCCTGAAAGAGAGTAATGACGAGCGTACGATCCTCATGGACACACTGACTGTCAATGTAACTAACTTCTTCCGTAACAGCGAGGTATATGACATCATAGAGAAAGAAGTGCTCCCTGCAGTTATCAGGTCAAGGGGCGCCAGTCATATCAGGTCTATAAAAATATGGAGTGCCGGCTGTTCCATAGGAGTAGAGGCCTACTCTATTGCAATGCTTCTGCACCATATCCTGGGAGACAATATCAGGAGATACAACATACTGATAACAGGCACTGACATCGACAAGTCCAGTCTCCAGCAGGCCCAGCAGGGCGTCTACAGCGAGGCTGAAATGAAGGATGTGAGACCGGCATTCCTGAAGAGGTATTTTGTCCTGCAGGGAAACCAGTACCATGTCATAGACGAACTGAAAAAGATGACACATTTCAAATCCCATGATATGATATCAGGCCTGAAGATGAGCGGATTCGATATCATATTCTGCAGAAATGTCACGATCTATTTTGAGAAAGAACTGCAGGAGACGCTGTACATGGACTTTTACAATGGTCTGAACGAGAACGGGTTTTTTGTGATGGGCAAAACTGAGACACTTCTTGGACCTTCAAAAGACCGTTTCAAGCCTTTCAACGCAAAGGAAAGGATATACTGCAAATGAAGAAGGCCCGGTTCCAGGCCCGGGAAACCAAGAACGTATAACGAGGAATATGAATGATATGCAGGATGGATGAACTGACTGAACTGCAGGCCAGTGCGTTAAAGGAGATAGTCAATATAGGTGTGGGCAATGCCGTTACATCCCTTTCAAAGATGATAGGCAAAAAGATCAGCATAGAAGTTCCGGAATTAAAGGTGGAGAAAATCGAAAAAGTACCGGAGAGTGCAGGCGGCGCTGATACGGTGGTCTCGGGCGTTATTATGCATGTGGAAGGGGACATCAACGGTTATATAATGATGCTGCTCTCCAGAGACACCGCTGAGACCATATGCACGATCATTACCGGAGAAAACTCCCCCGATATCCTGAACTGCATGAACCAGTCCCTGATAGAGGAGGTGGGGCATATCCTGGCAGGCTCCTATGTAAGCTCACTCTCCGAATTCCTGGGAATGAACCTGAAGATCTCACCCCCCATGCAGACCTATGATATGCTGGGGGCTATTATGGATCACGTACTCATAGAAATGAGCAGGAACGTAGAGTACACTCTTCTTTTTGACACCTTCTTCACAATAGAAGGCAACCGGATGGAAGGTATCCTGCTTACGCTGTTTGACTCGGAATCAATGCAGGGGATACTTACCAGAATTGCAGCCATGGTTTGACCGGAGGTAGAATATGGGAATTATACTTGACCAATTTTATTATGATGCTTTCAATGAGATAGGAAACATAGGCATGGGAAACGCTACCACAGCTCTTTCTCAGCTGGTTGGCAAAACGATCAAAGTAAGCGCCTCTGAGCTTACCTCTCTGGACCCTGATCGTATCTCAGGTCATAATGAGCATAAAAAAGTAGGAGCGCTCGTCAAGGTCATAGGCGACCTTAACGGAGGCTTCATACTTATGCTGGACGACAGGCATTCGGAAGTGCTGTCAAAGATCCTGCTTGCACGTACAGAGTACGAGAATGACAGCTACATGAAAAAGTCGGTGGTCATTGAAGTAGCGAATATACTGGCAGGGACCTACTGTACTGCTCTTTCAAAGTTCCTGGACCTTGCAGTGATACCCTCACTTCCCGTTCTGGCAGAGGGCAACCCGGAAGACCTGTTAAACAAATGCGGGAGATACCTGAATGGAAAAATAGAGCATATCATGGGATTGAACGCCCTGTTCGAGATAGAAGCCGAGGATGAGTACCATAGCCTGAGCGGTGACATGTACATGCTTATGGATACGGTCTCGATGAGAACCATCCTTGACAGGATAAGCAAGATGCGTACCTGAATATCATGATAATCGTAGGAATGGCAGACAGCGCTGTGGCAAAGAAGCCTGTTAAGATAACGACCCTTGGGCTTGGCTCGTGCGTAGGTGTCGCCATGTACGATAAGAGCAGCTGCATCGGAGGAATGGTGCATGTGATGCTCCCAAGCATAGAAAATGCAAGGTCCAAGGATAACCCTGCAAAATTTGCCGATACGGGCATACCCTATCTCCTGGAATGCATGATCAGGGAAGGCGCTGCAAAAAGTTCCATCAAAGCTAAAATTGCAGGAGGAGCGAGAATGTTTTCCTTCAGTTCGAATGCCCAGCTCAACATCGGGGAGAGAAATGTAACTGCAACCAAAGAATCTCTCAAAAAGCTGAGGATCCCGCTGATCGCAGAAGACACAGGTGAGAATTATGGGCGCACGATAGTCCTGGACACTGAGAATGGCGAACTCATTGTGAAAAGTGCGCTTAAAGAGCAAAAAATATATTAATTATTAAATATAAATATCACTCAGAGAGAACTGGTGAGGAATTATGGTGGCTGCAAAATGTTAACCCCGGATATCACATTGATATATATCGTATTCATCTCTATTTCACTTTCTGCAGGAATAGCATCTGTTTACTTCTGGGTCAGGGTCTATTACGAGACGAAGAAAGGATCCACAGCATGGTTACTGCTTGCACTTACAGCCGTATTCCTCATAACCACATCCATATTCCCCTCTGTGGCTGTCAGTGTCCCCGACCCGACAGTCTCCGAAACGATCCTTATCTACCTTGGATTCTGGAGCGCTGTCTATACCAGCATTTTCGCTGCAGCGGGCTTTATGATGTTCACTGCTTTCAGGACGATCCCCCGGGAAAAGCTCGGAGATTTCCTCCTTGAGGGCATGACATTCCAAAAGAACCCGATACTGAAGTCTGCATGCGCCAAGAAATGCTCCCTTTGCGGGAAGTATGAGAATGCGGATTGTCCGGGATGTATTGTTAAAAACAAACATGCAGATAACAAATGCCCTCTATATGAGTGTGTTGTCGAAAAAGGTATGACATCATGCATGGATTGCGATATAATGAATACATGCAACATGTATGAAGAGGAGGTCGGGAAGTGCCCCGTGAATGAAAGGTCCGGAGCTGTTGCAGAGTTCGGATCGACAGCAAGCCTGTTTGAGCGCTCCACTTTGCTTGAATATGCACCGCACATGAGATATGAGGATGCTGTGATCGAGATATGCCTCAGGCTATATGGGGAGATGGTAAACACAGTGCTTGTATCCACCCAGCCAAGGACATCCCTTTACAGGGAAAAGCTGGGCGACCTCATCGATGTCGGAGCTATCAAGTTCATAGAGATATCCTCCTCTGGAAGAACGGTCTCAGAAGATGATGGGATCATCAAGCTGCCGGTGACCGAACTGGATAAGTTCTTCGATCTTACAAGCAAGCTTCCAGGAGATTGTGCCATCATATTTGAGCCTCTCACACACCTGATAGTCAGCGAGGGAGAAACGAAAACCTATGAGTTTGTGTCAAAGATGGCGGAGAGGTTCAATGCCAGCGAGCTGATACTGATAGGCCTCCTTAATAAGCCTGCACATGAAGAAAAAGTTGTTTCCAGATTCGAAGGGCTTTTCCTCAACCTTGCAGACATCATACAGAGCAGGATACGTATCGTAAAAGGCGGCAGGGAGGAGTATGTTCGTTTTTACATAGGAGAGAAGTTCTACATGGATCACAGCGAAACGGAAGAGAAGATAGTAGTGAAGCTGGAATAAGCAAGGGAGGCAGATATGGATATGTTGAACAGTTTTGAGGCCGATGCGCTGAAAGAGATCGGAAGTATAGGTATGGGAAATGCAACTACCTCTCTCTCAAAACTAGTGAACCGCAGTGTAAGGCTCAACCTTTCGGATGCAGGCATGCTGCAGCAGGAAAAAGTTGCTATGATGATCCCGGAGTCCATCACAATGGCAGGCGTTATGCTGAAGCTGGAGGGGGACCTCATGGGTGTAGCCCTGCTTCTTTTTGAGTTCAACAATGCCGTGTTCCTGAGCGACCTCATGATCGGTGATCCCGAGCATTCCAATGACCCGGAAATGCATGAATCTGCACTTGCAGAGCTGGGTAATATCCTTACAGGCTCCTATACAGGTGCCATTACATCGTTCCTCGATATCGAAGTGCGCCATTACGCTCCGGAAATAGCCATCGGGACCATACTGAAGATCCTCAAAAGAGCTTCTTCACTTATAGCGAATGAGCCTGATGAGATATTGAATATCGAAACAATGTTCATGGTACATGGGGCAGGCGATGGGAAAGGGCTCAATACCATTTATGGGGATATGTTCCTTTTACTTGACCCGGCGTCTCTGGGTAAGCTGAGGGAATCTATCGGAAGAATGCTTGCCTGAGTGAACATCCAGACAACTGATAACATAAACCGGACAACTGATCCTGCATGAAAAACCTATGGACACAACATCTTAAAAAGGCAGTTCCTCTAAAAGGGGAGCGAGGAACCTCTTTTGTGAATACGTTGCACTCCCTGGCAAGAGATGGCGGAAAAGGTATGAGCGGTCATTGTTACAGGATAGATGGTTCGCAGCACAGTAAGAGCAAGGCTTCATACACAGGCGATCGTTCTATCACTGCCCGGGCATCCTGCAGTCAGTCACCTTCTGACCGGGCTATAAGCAGAAATGCATGCACAGAGCTATGCAGATGGACTGCAAAGAGCCAGTCGGGACATGAGAGGGGTGTCGATGCTCCTGAAGAAGACCATGTCCAGCTCCTTACATCAGAAAACGGGCAGCTGACCCTGAGGTATAATGTCACAGGAGAAGAGGTATTTGAGATAGAAGTAGGTTCGCTGGAAGAAGCTGAGAATGTGATATATGAGGATAATATGACAACTGCCCGGTTATATCCGGACATATCGGATTTCCAGTGGTCAAAAAAATAACTTCATTTTAATATAATTTATATAATTCAATGGCAAAGAATAAAAACTATTAGTATAATTAATATATAAATATAGTATACTTAGATAGAATGGTGCGAGACTAAGAAGGAGAACCATAGCCATGATGGACATTGCAATATATTCACTTGTTGATGATATGGTCAGCAAAGCAGGAACGGAAGGTGTTGTAGAATACTGGCTCCGGGTAGGAGAAAGTTATGCAGAAAGGATGGGAAAGGAAGCGTATGTAGGCTGGCCCGCCTTCAACGTGGCAATGAAGGAAGGAAGGACGTCCCTTACTGTCGAAGGAGAGGTTAACGTACTGACCGACCTTGCCATTATTGACAGGGACGGGGATGTAATAGGATATGTCTACGCACTGAAGACCTGTCCAATGGCACCGACAATGAGAAGGTACATTTCCAGGATAGGCCCGATCCCGGACTCTGATACGGACGTTGCCGATAGTTACAACAACCGCATAAGGGATTCCGCTGTTTCCAATTATTGCATCACTCACCAGAGGTTCAGAGAGATCGCAGCAAACAATATCACAGTTGCAAAACAGGGTCTTGAATGCCTGCAGCTTGCAAACAAAGGTATGTCAGGAGATGTGAAGATGGTGCCTGAGAACCTTGCGAGGATAAATGTGGACGAGCGCCATATCAAAAGCATCCTTCGCAGTGCATCCTGCGTGTTTGCCCTTATAGTGAGAGGAAAGAGCGCCGGCGAAGAAATAATCGATTAATGGTGATAATATGGCAGAGAATATTGAATCCAATCCTTTTGTTGATGTTTCCGTCTTCCTGTTCTTTGAGGACATCTCGGACAAGCAGGGCGTGGAAGGCTTCACGAACTATATGGTCGGCCAGGCCGAATCCCTTGCCAAATCCGTACCGGAGGAAGAATACGAGACATGGGACGATTTTGCAAAAGCCGTCGCCAGCGGGGAATCTGTATTCTCGTCCTTTGAGAGTATAGAGCAGATAAGCAAATACGGTTTTGTCACCAATATCTGCCCTTTCTCCAAAGCGATCAGGGAATACATCAAGCGCATAGGCAATTTCAATCCTGTGCACATGGAAGCCACAGACTATTACAACCATACGATACAGCCGTCAGCAGCCCACAGTGCATGCATGATGCATCAGACATACAGGAAAGAGGTTGCAAAAAGGATAAAGATCGGCGGCAAGCCTCTTCAGTATGCCCAGATAGGCGCCAAAGCATACACCGGCGAGATCGCGCTCCCCCCTGAATCATGGAAGAAGGTATTACTTGAAAAAGCAGGCATTTCCGAAACCCAGGGATTTATGGAGATGAGGGAGAACAGCTGCCTTTACCTCCTGTACGTGGAAGAGCGAATCCCTCGTTAACTTTTTTAGGACTGGCTTGGAGGAGATCCTGGCTGGCGAGACCGAATGAGCTATACAGGCGGTCACTACAGGTAGGGGTCTTCGCCCAGTTCGCCATTGCGATAACCGTAGGCAGTATCATTAGCACCATACTCCACAAAACGGGCGGTACTGCGCTTATAGCAGAGGATACAATCGATCGGTCAAAAAAGCCAGTGTTTCCTCTCAGCATGTCGGGTCTCGTATCCTCCATGGATCGAGAAAGGTATCCGGAGGGGCGGGGTTGTGCTTCTGGATATTCGGAGACCTTGCGGAAATGGAGACTACAAAGATAGTGAGAACCTACACTTTTTTGTTCTACTGATGCTTTTTGCCGGACAAAGCTCGTATCGTTATAAAAGCGGGATCAATTTTATTTGAATAGCCATCTGCTTTAAATATTATAGAGTAAGTTAGAATAGAGGGGTATCAATGGGACCAATAACTATTTTCATTCTAGCTTTGATTTTCATTCTGATCCTTACTGCACGTCTTAGGGTGCATCCTTTTCTCAGCCTGATCGCCGGCTCTATGCTGGTGGGGATCCTGGCCGGCGAGACTGAAGGAACCATGGAGGCGATCACTACAGGCATGAGCAGTATCTTCGCGGAATATGCTATTGTCGTTACTGGCGGAAGCATTATAGGAGTGATACTGCAAAAAAGCGGAGCGACCTCGATCATTGCAGACGATATCATAAGGATATTCAAAAAACCGGTAATGGCGCTCTTCCTGCTGGGATTCATGTTCGCAGTGCCTATGATGTGCCTGATACTGGCATTCATAATCTTCATTCCGGTAGCCAAAGATATGAGTGAAAAGCTCAGCCTGAAGAAAGGTGTTACAGAAAGTGCCCTCGCGCTGGGAACAATGGTTTCCTTCGGCCTGATCTATCCTTCACCCGGCATTTACGCTTTTATCAGGGACGTGGGTCCGACTACTGAAATAAGCGCATTAAGAGTACTGATAACAGGATTATTCATTGCTGTACCCGTTTCACTGGCAGGGTATCTTTACATAATGAAAATATATGATATGAAGACAAAGGAGGATTACTTCCGATATGTAGCTCCTGTAAAGGACCCTGCTGTTGTAAGTCTTCTTCCCACCAGGGTAGCTTGCTATGCACCCATCGTCATTCCGGTAATACTTATCCTTATGCGCATCACTACACATTCACCCGTATTCTATTTCATTGGCAATCCGGGCATGGCACTGATGTCCGGAGCAGTGATCGCAATGGTATTACCAACCCGGAAGTTCGGCTCTGCGGATGTAAGGGCATGGGTGGAGAAGGGCATCAGAAGGAGTGGACTTGTGATGCTGGACATATGCGGGGGCGGAGCCCTTGGAGCAACCCTCGCAATGGCAGGTATCGGTGAAGCAATTGGAGAGATGTTACTTGTTTCCAGTGTTCCCCCACTGCTTATCCCATTCCTGATAGGAGCGGCTATCCAGACTGTGCAGGGTTCACGAATGGTGACATTGTTCGTTGCATCGGCACTGGTCATCCCTATTATGCCGCAGCTGGGATTGCCTGCTGAGATAGTGCTTTTTTCCATGGCTTCGGGCACCTTCCTTATATCGCACTTCAATGACCCCTTCTTCTGGGTATTGGGGGACTTTGCGGATATGGAAACTCCCGAGATACTGAGAACCTACACTGCAGGAGGCATAGTAATGGGAATCACCAGCATAGCCATAACCAGCATCATCTATTTCGCATTATACTGAGAATATAGATTTTAAAACCTTGTTTTTTAAAAAAATAAGGGATATCTTTCCCCGGATTTTTCAGTGCAGAAAAGGCCGGTCATCTCCTGCCGTGTGCAGCCCTGTACTTGTCCTTGAAAGCAAGATACTGTTCTGCAATCTCCTCTGCCCTCTGCTCGCTCAGGACCTGCCTAGAAGCCGGGAACATCTGCCTCTCTTCTTCCTCTACATGATGCTTCACGTTCTCCTTCAGGACTTTGAGCTTGGAGATCCACATCTCATCTTTCTCACTCATTGTATCCAGTTCGGATAACAGAACCTTTGCAACATGATGCTCCTGGTAGCCTTCCATAGTTATATCATGGGTCTTGTTCTCACTTCTCAGTACAGGATAAAGGAGCTCTTCCTCTCCATTGAGATGTGTGTCCAGTTCGTCCTTGATCTGCAGGAAAGTATCTCTTGAGCCATTCCTTATGGCTTCATCGAATAAGCTCAGCACTTTGTCATGCTCATCTTTAAGTATCTGGTAGATAGGCATATGGGTAGTAGGTGCAGACGAAACCACAGTGGCGCCTTTTCTTTTCATACCGGTCCTTTCAGGAGCTACACCAGCAGTAGTGTCAGCGCCTATGATCTCCCCCTGACGTGATGCAGCCAGTGTTTCTTCAGCACCCATGGTTACCGGCTCACGCTTCTCGCTCCGTTTCCATGTATCCTCATATTCACTACCAGACCTGACCACAGGTTCTTCAATAGACCGCGTGCCTGTATCCTCATATTCATTACCGGACATGACTATCGGTCCTTCAGAGGACCCTTCTGTCCTTGTCTCCTCGAGGGTGCCTCTTCTCAGGGATGGCTGTTCATAGCCATAGTAATCATAGATCGTTGTTACATATGCACGGTGAGATTCCTCCGTGGTGCCTGGCCATTTATCCTTATCAAAGCCTGGAGCATTATCAAGCTTCTCTTTATCAACATTCAGAATGAAATTGTGCGACCCTGGGTCCTTATGCATTGCCTGCCACGGTACTCCGAAGTACTTGTCCCCCATCCCTAAGAAACCTCCGAATGATAGCACGACATAAGCAATAGACCCGTCCTCCAGATCGATCATTATATCCTTTATCTTTCCAAGATCTTCACCCTTTTCATTTACAACCTTATCCTTCTCAATAGTAGTAGCAGATAGTACTTCTGGCACAGCCACGTATAACACTCCCATTTAGTTTCGTTATGAAGCAGTTCATTTTGCTTCATATACGTAATATTATGCCCTAGTTTATTTAAGAATTGTGAAACCTTGGACAGGGAGATTGTTTCCAAGGGTTCTTTCCTTTTTCAGGCGCAGTGAACTAAGCAAGTGTTTATCACCCGGATCAGCCAAAAAAGTAGAAGATATAGGTACTAAACATACTAAATATAAATTCAATTACATTTTAACTATTTTAGCAGGAATTTTTTATTTAAGTACTTTTTTATAATAGCAGATACCCAAAAGAATATGGGGGTAAGTACTTCCAAACCAAGGGGAGGTGAAATATGTGAAAAGCAATGTAGCAGCTGTACAGGAAGCTTTAAAGGGCATTGACTATCCTAAAGAAAAGAAGGAAGTAATCGAATTTGCCAAAGATCATAAAGCTTCCAAGAATGTCATGTCCGACCTGGAAAATATTTCAGACCGGAAATATAATACTGCAGCGGATCTCAGCAAAGAGTTCTCAGGAAAGTAAGCGGATGAGAACTTGAAATACATAATGCCGGCCGATTAATGGCCGGCATATAAAAATGTTTCCAAAAAAGGCCACCGAAAAGATATCCACGTATAGGACTTTATTTTATCTTGTATTGATTCTTAAAATCCATATATTTTTGTGCAACTTCCCGGGATTCGCTTTCACTCATCTCGCGTTGTGCATCAGGGAACATCTGCTTCTCTTCCTCTTTTACATGATGCCTGACAGTTTCTTTCAGCACCTTCATCTTAGGTACCCACATGTCACTTCTCTCGTCCATGACCTCAAGTTCCGAAAGCAGCACCTTGGCCAGATGATGCTCCTGATAGCCTTCCATAGCGATATCATGAGTCCTGTTCCTGTCCTTCAGTACCGGATACAGCACTTCCTCCTCCCCGCTCATATGAGAGTTAAGTTCATCCTTTATTTGCATAAAAGTATCCTTTGAGCGGTTGTTGATGGCTTCGTCGAACATATTCAGGACCCTGTCATGTTCACTCGTCAATATGGAATATATATCGGTCTGAACTTCGCCAGCCCTTGCTTCACGGGTCCTCACACGGGAAGTCTCTGCTCCTGCCGCCGTAGCACACTGCGCCTGGTCGCTGGTCCGTATTTCCTCTTCGGTTGTTCTCCTCCACGGCGCTTTCAGTGTCCTGCCTCCAGGCTCCTC